>Ga0265297_10000397_pt1 | contig 133985 bp, 250 predicted proteins | sample Munlanlwell13791_FD_192502 | JGI IMG/M metagenome (GOLD analysis project Ga0265297, IMG submission 192502) | Leachate microbial communities from a municipal landfill in Southern Ontario, Canada - Leachate well 137-91 | ecosystem: Engineered > Solid waste > Landfill > Unclassified | place...
CCCAACACACCAATGACTTGCAAATTCGGGTTGGCGGACTCTTTTTAACAGCCTCATCTGGGTTAATACCCTTCGATAGCCGCTGAACAAGAGTCTGATAAGATACCTCACAACGGGGGTCTTGTGTGATTAACTTGATGGTGGAAAAACTTTGTCCCCAAACTTCAACGTGGCGTCGAGGAAACAAAACAGTACCGCCAGCCTGCTTAATTAGATCAACAGCGGCCTTAACTTCTGGCGACAAACTAACTTGTGACATACAAACCTCCAATTTAAAACAAATTTGATTAACCTAAACCAACTGATTATATGCAAATCCCGTGCCAAAATTTTTAAAATTTTTGGTAAAATGTAACGATTTTAACGATTTTACTTGTTTTTTCACCCCTCAAAACAGTCTATTATATAAGGGGAGACTCCCTACCTACTTATAGTATACCTGATGAAAGTAAAAAGTCAAGATGGCAAGATGCGAATTTACTTACTCTAATGGCCAGTGCAGTGAAGAAGCCTTGGAAGGCGAAAAATACTGTAGCCTCCATACGCATGTTGACCCCGAAAAGCATCAAAAACGATTATATAATCTGTTAAAGTATAAATATCGTACTCGATATGAACAGATTGGTGAACATGAGGCTTTGAGAAGTCTACGAGACGAAGTGGCTATTTCAAAGATGATGCTTGAAGAAACTCTAAACTCCATTCAAAATGATTCGGAGTTTATTGCATCACGGGCTGACCTTGCGCAGCAATTGGCAACGGTTGAAAAACTTGTAGCTTCCATGATTAAAATGGAAACTTCATTAGGTAGTCTTTTAGCAAAACCGACTTTGTTAAAGATTGCTGGCGAGATTGTTCAGATTCTATTGGAAAAATTAAAGGATGTTCCTAACCACGAAGTTCTCATTGATGAAATTAGTGCGGCTATACTAAAGACAATCGGCAACGTCAAAGAGAATGTAGACTAATCGCGTCGGAATATTTTGAAAATGAATTTTCACGTTATCGGCTTACCCAGTACACGGACTAATGAATTTAGTAGTTGTGCTTTTACCGCTTTAACTGCTAATTTTGTTAAAATGATGCGATCACTCGGCCATAAAGTATATCATTATGGCGTTGGTTGTGATGTGGACTGCGAAGAAGATATAGAACTTATGTATCCAGTTTCAATGGATTGGAGCGGAGGGGCAAAGTATTGGACTCAATATAATGAAACCATTATCAACGAAGTTAATAAACGAAAAACTCTCGGAGATTTTGTTTGCGTTATAAATGGCCGTTTAAATCAGCTACTTGAGAATATTTCACACGTTCAAGTTGTTGAGTATGCAATAGGATATACAGGAACTTTTGCAAAATATCGTGTGTTTGCATCATATTCACACATGCATAAAATTTGGGGAGCGCAAGGCGGATTAGACCCAGATGGAAAATTTTATGACGCCGTGATTCCTCACTATCTTGATCCCGACCATTATACATTGCAAACAAAGAAAAGTGATTATTTTCTTTATATTGGACGCCTAGTTTCTCGAAAAGGTGTTCAAGTTGCCGTAGATACGTGTAAAGAATTAGGAGTTAGATTAGTCATTGCTGGTCCTGGTGAGCAAATTTATAAGGGTGGAAACCTAGAATACGTTGGTTCGGTATCTGGACAACAACGACTTGAACTCTATCAAAATGCAATCGCTACTTTTGTTCCTACACTCTATGTTGAACCATTTGGAATGACAGTAATTGAATCACAAATGTGTGGTACTCCGGTCATTACAACTGACTGGGGAGCCTTTCCTGAAACAGTAGAACAAGGACGAGTGGGATTTCGATGCCGAACATTAGATCAATTTGTTCGTGCTGCAAAAAGTATTCAAGATTTAGACCCCGTGTATATTAGAGATTTTGCTATTAAAAATTGGAGTCTTAATGTAATCAAATATCGTTATCAAGAATATTTTAACACCCTGGCTGATTTGTGGGGCCAGGGCTGGAAAACCATCCACCAATAAACTCCCCCTAACAAAGTAAAGAGGTTTTACTATGGCAGTACGAAAAGCGTTTTATCCTGGCTCAACTTTTGACGGTTTTACAACGGGAAATCCTGATCGAGATAGTCGATTAGATGATTGCCGAGTAACTCCACAAGATTTCGATCAACTAGCGGCTGAAATTATAGCACTTGAAACTACGGGTGGCCCCAGCGGCCCATCAGGTCCGAGTGGCCCATCAGGTCCGAGTGGTCCGAGTGGTCCGTCAGGCCCAGAAGGTGCTACAGGCCCATCAGGCCCGTCGGGTCCGAGCGGTCCAGAAGGTGCTACAGGCCCGTCAGGTCCGAGCGGCCCAGAAGGCCCAAGTGGCCCCTCCGGTCCAAGCGGTCCAGAAGGCCCAACTGGTCCGAGTGGTCCCGATAGTGCAGCATGGCTACCAGCACAGCCTGCTAATGGCTCAAGTTATGTGTTATCTGTTGATGGCAGTGGAGTTGTAACTTGGGCGGTTCATTCCGCATAACAATTGAATGTAAAGCCTGGACTCATCATTGAGTCCAGGTATCCTTTATTGGGAGAGTTATATGACCAAGAGTATTTTCGCAAGTAAAACATTATGGGTTAATACAATATCTTTAGTAGCGACAGGAACAGGATTTTTTGCTGGCGCTTTAACTGCCCATCCTGATCTTGTATGTTGGCTCGTGCTTATACAAGCTGCTGCAAATATTGTATTACGCTTTATGACAAAAGAACCAGTCAGTGTTGTGTCAAAGAAACCACAGTCTGACGTAGCAACGAGTACGTAAACATGGCAAAAAAGAAAACAAAGAAATGGATTCAAAGTGCTGATATTCAGGAAGGGGCACTAACTAAAAAGGCCGAAGCAAAAGGTATGACAATCACTCAATACTGTGCCCAGCCTAATTTAAGTTCAAAATCGCAAAAACAGTGCAATTTAGCAAAAACTTTTGCTAAAATGCGGCACCGATAACGCCGCGACCTACCAGTCCCATAGGTCGCCATGCAGGAGCCGGGGGCCACAAAAGCCGATGCCCCCGGCTTGGGATACAACACAATTTTATGGGAGAGAAAAATGTTAAAGAATGTTAATCCTTGGATAACTGCCGTGGTGTTGGCAGTGTTAGTTTTAGCAGGAAGTTTTACGGTCTATGATCGTTATGTTGTCCATCGGGCCAATCCGAGTGCGTATGATAATTTAGCTCCTGGCCCGGTAGTTAATGCGAAAGCCGATGTGGTAATTGAAGGACCAAATGCTATTAAAATCGGTCAATTAGCTAGGTTAGACGTGTCAAAATCGGCCGGAAAGACATTTAAATGGAAGGTTTTACCGACTACAACTGATTTTGAAGTATATGATGATGGTCGTCGGGCTGTATTTTCATCGGGCCTTCCTGGTGATTTTACATTCATTGTAGCCTGTGCTAATGACAACGATGTAGACGTTAAAACGTATGTCGTTAAAGTTGGTGAAGGCGGCGATGTTACCCCTCCCGGACCTGGACCAGTAAATCCGGCTACTGGCATGGCAGGTAAGGTTGTAGAATTAACTCGACTGGTAAATTCACCTAATAAGAAAGCCGAAGCTGGTAAATTAGCTGCCGGTTTTACTGAGGTTGTGAAACAAATTCAAGATGGTCAACTAACAAATGCCGATCAAATTATTGAGGCTCAGAAACTTGCCAATCGTGCGGCTGTTGGTAATAGTCTTGCATTATGGGTTCCATTCCTTGAGGCTTTGCAAAAAGAAATGAAAAACCAAGCAGAGTCAGGTTTACTTGTTACACCTGAACAACATGCGGTACTTTGGAAGCAGATTGCAGATGGATTAAATCTTGTAGCAAAGTGAGAGTAACATGGAACGGCGGGACTTTTTAAAGCTATCGGCACTAGCTGGAACGGGATTTTTTCTAGGACTTAAACTACCACAAATTGCAAATGCAGGCAGTTTTACAAGCATAGCTTCAAAATTAGCTCGGCAAGAAGAACCAATTTATGGTGGTTGGATTAGTAGCCCAGAAAGTCGCCGTATATTTATTAAAGGCAATCCTAAGCCATTTATGAATCAATTAGATTCAGCAATTCGTGGTACAGGATCGGGTAAACAGGCTTTATTGTGGCCATTTTTTGAAAAAGTGACAGGTGGGCCACTTAAACCACATTACCAAGAAATCGGTGACTGTGTTAGTCATGCTTATGGATTAGGAATTGATATTTTAACAGGGGTTCAAATTGCAAAAAGAAATTCTCCACAACGCTGGGTTGCTCCTGCGGCTACAGAAGTAATCTACGGCGGCGGTAGAATTGAAATTGGTCGTCAAGTATATAATAAAGGATTTTGGGGCGATGGCATGGATGGCTACATGGCGGCGGAATTTATCAAAAAGTACGGTGTACTATTACGTCAAAAATATTTAGACTGGGACTTCACTCAATATGACGGCGATGTAGCCAGAAAATTGGGGCGAACAGGAGTACCAGACGAACTAGAGCCTTTGTGTAGATTACATCCCATTGGATGGTGTGCTTTAGTAAATTCCTGGGATGAGGCTCGTGACTGTATTTATAACGGTTATCCGGTTATATTATGTAGTAATCAAGGATTTAGTACAAGACGCGGGCGTGACCAGAATGGTTATTTAACACCGAGTCGCGTGACTTGGAATCATGCCATGTTATTGGCAGGCGTTGATGAAGCATGTGACCGCCCCGGTGGGTGTATAATAAACTCATGGGGATCGGATTGGGTTGATGGCGGCATAAAATTAAATCAACCAGCCGGGTCTTTTTGGGCTGATGCCAGTGTTATTGATAGAATGTGCAAGCAAGGTGATACAATTGCCATTTCATCGTATGCTGGTTATCCACGTCAGGATTATAACTTATGGTAAAATTATGGCGTCGGTTAGTAGTTTGGTTACGATCACTTTTGGTTGCTTTATTTTTCAAGAAACCAATACAATGGTCTAATAAATTGGGCGAATTATTCAGTATTATTATGGATGCATTAAAAATGCAAGAAGATAAATCAGGAACAACGCCTAAACCAACACCTACTCCTGAACCTAAAAAGCCTATTCCCGACTATAATTTAATTCCTAAACGACCAGTGAGAGACTTTTTTAAAAAATTGCTAGGACGCTAAGATGCACTGTCTTTATTTTACAGCAAAATGGTGTTCTGTATGCCGCATAATGCGTCCAATAATTGAACAGTTGCAAAAAGAGGGTTATGATATTCTCATCATAGATACTGATAAGGATAAAAAGAACACTCAAAAATATAATATTGAATCGTTACCTACAACCCTAATTTTACAAAATGATACAGAAGTAGAACGGTTTGTAGGGCGCATTTCTATTGAAGAATTGCGTAAACATCTAACAAAGAAAGTGTCAGACTATAAGATATGGTAACATTTCGACTTATTTATCGTCGTGCATTGAATGAAAGTTACCGGGAAGGGCGACTTTCTAAGGAAGATTATGAAGTATTGTTAGACGCTTACAAGCGCCCATACCGACATAATGAGAAAGGTGAAAAGATCGACCTTATGGCAGAGGTCGAAAAGAAAACACGCCGACATGCTCGCGGTTGGCCAGAAATTTGGGCTTGGATTAAAGAAAATTGGGTTTTAATTCTCAAGTTACTTTTTAGTTTACTTCCATTATTTGTAATGGTCGATCCAAAACAACCACAAGACTAAAATCAAAGAGCCGTACAGGTGAACGCATACAACAAATTAACGCGAACCTGTAGATTTAAACAACAATCGGCTCTGAAAATAATGAGTGATCTAATTAAACTATTTAAGGAAGCCCTGGCAACGGGACTCAAAAGTCAAGTGCTGACGACTTGCTCACGATGGTCTGAATACCGACGTGTCATGGGCGAGCCGTTCCCTGGTCCTTATAGTTATAAGTATCACCCCTGGTGCCGAGAAATTAGTGACTCGACGGCTCCCTTTAATTCCACGATGAAGGGGGCACAGTTGGGAATTACTGAGGTTGCAATAAATAGAGCATTTTATACGATTGACATTTTAAGACGCGATGTTCTATATGTACTACCAACAGCAATCAATGCGGCAGATTTTTCAAAATCTCGGTTTAAGGCCGCACTATTAAATAGTCCTTACCTAGAATCAATTTTTACCGATACAAATACAATTAGTTTGAAACAAGCCGGAGGCGTGAATCTTTATATACGTGGTAGTCGTGGTGATAGCAACTTGAAATCTATTCCAGTTTCAACTCTAATTCTTGATGAATTAGATGAAATGGACCAGGATCAAATTTGGTTAGCCTTAGAACGTCTTAGTGGTCAACGCGAAAAAAGTGTGTGGGCAATTTCAACTCCAAAGATTCCAAATAAAGGTATCCATAAATTATACATGCAGGGGTCGCAGGAACAATGGATTTTTAAGTGCCCTAGATGTGGACGATCCACTCAATTTATTTGGCCAGACTGTGTAGAAATCATTGGTGAAGCGGTAACTGATCCGCGTTGTGCTGAATCGTATCTTAAATGTAAAGAATGTAAAGGACGTATTGAACAGGAAGAGAAACCTGAATTCTTAGCGACAGGTATTTGGGTGCCTAATTCTAATGAATTTAGTAAAGATCATCGTAGTTTTCATCTAAATCAATTATACTCATACACAGTAACAGCAGGGGAATTAGTTGTAGCTCATTTTCGTGGAATGGGTGATGAAGCGGCAGCAACCGAATTTCATAACTCTAAATTAGGTATCCCCTACATTGGTGATGGTGCGAAAGTTACAGATGAAATTTTTGACGGTTGTTTAAAAGGACATACTAAGGGTGATGCTCGTCCGAGAACTGGTGGTGAGCGCCTTATTACAATGGGGATTGACGTGGGAAAGCTATGTCACATTGTTGTAATGGAGTGGTTTATGGATTCAATGGGGCGTGACCTTAATGTTGCAGCAATGGGTAAATTATTATGGGAAGGAACCTTGTTAGGGTCTGAATTCGAGAGGTTTGATTATTTAATGCGAGAGTGGCAAATTCTTGCCTGTGTAATTGATGCCTCACCATTTACAACAGACGCCAGACGTTTTGCTAGACGATTTCCTGGATATGTTACACTTTGTAATTACCGTGCTGGTCGAACTGGAAAAGAAATGACTGTTGTTGAAGATGAATTAGGTACACCAACGGCAACGGTTGACAGAACTTCTTGGATGGATGCATCATTAGGACGTTTTCACAGTCAACGAATTATGTTACCTTGTGATGTGAGTCGAGAATTTAGGGAGCATATCAAATCTTCGGTTCGCATTTATGAAAAAGATAATCAAAATAATTATGTTGCATCGTACACTGACACAGGGCCAGACCACTTTGCCCATGCTTTAACGTATGCAGAAATTGCGTTGCCACTCGCAGCCAGTTATGTACAAAATCAACCTGTAAAAGCCTTTTTATAAATCGGCAAGGCAAAAAGGTAGAAAAATATGGCGATACCGGAAAAATTAGTTATTGATTTTCGACATCCCAATTATTATCGGGACCAAGTTTTTTGGGATTTGTGGCGGTCTACATACAATGGAGGCGATGATTTTGCATACACTTATTTGCAAAAATTCACTACCCGTGAAACCGATACAGATTTTAATAATCGTCGGTTAATTACACCTGTTCCAGCCTTTGCTAAGGCCGCAGTAAATGATATTCGTAATTCAATTTTTCAACGAATGCGTGATGTATTACGAAAAGATGGTAGTAAAGTCTATCAAAAAGCAGTTGAGGGGTTAGATGGCGGTGTTGATCTTCGTGGTTCCAACATGACAGCTTTTATGGGTTATGAAGTTTTAACCGAACTACTTATTATGGGGCGTGTTGGTATCTATGTTGATATGCCTGCATTACAGGCAACAACGATTGCTGACATACAGAATGCGCGTCCGTATTTATATATGTATCCAGTTGAGGATATTTTATCGTGGACTGCATCCCGTCCAGATCAACCCTCTGAATTTCAAGCAATTTTATTAAGGGATCGTTGCGTTGATTATGGCGATTTAAGTACATATAGCAATCAACTTCCAGTTGAATTACCTAAAGGCAGTTATGAACGCTATCGTTTTGTGTTCAAATGCCCAATTGATGGAAAAATTCGTGTTCAATTCTTCAATACTAAAGGAAATCCAATTACACCCGATAATATTGAATTAAATGCAGTTGATCCAATTCAATTAGAACTTGAACAAATACCATTTACTATTTTAGATATTGGCGACAGCGTACTAAAAGATGTCTGTAAGCATCAAATTGCTTTATTAAATCTTGGATCGAGTGATGTAGCGTATGCTTTAAAAGCAAATTTCCCATTTTATACGGAACAAGCTGATTTACGCGCAGTGGGCGATCATTTAAAACATCCAATGAATCCAGATGGAACTGCAACAGAAGGTGGCCAACCTGGACAAAATGTTGAACGACAAATTGGAGCTACACAAGGAATACGATACGATTTACGGGCCGAACGACCTGAGTTTATTCATCCATCGCCGGAACCTCTTGAAGCCTCTATTAAGTTACAAGAAAAATTGGAAGATGATATACGGAAATTAGTAAATTTGGCCGTAGCTAATAAGGTTGGGCGTTCAATTTCTGCCGAAGCAAAAGATATGGACAACCAGGGACTTGAGGCTGGTCTTTCTTTTATTGGTATGATCTTAGAAAATGGTGAACGTAAAATTGCAGGATACTGGGCATCGTATGAAGAAAAGACAGAGAGACTTCGTAAAATACCTGTTATTAAATATCCCGATAGATACAGTTTAAAAACTGATTTAGTTCGACTTGATGAAGCTAAGAAACTAAATGATCTGATGTATTCGGTGCCGGGTCAAACTGTAAAGAGAGAACTTGCAAAATGTATTGTAATTTCTCTGTTGGCAGGTAAAATTTCAGTTGAAATGATGGATAAGATCAACTCTGAAATTGATAATGCACCATATACAACCAGTGATCCTGATGTTATCCTTCGTGCTAAAGAAGAAGGCGCGGTGGGTGATGAGACTGCCACAATGGCACTAGGGTTCAACGCCGAGGAAGCCGCGAAGGCTCGTGCGGATCATTTAGACCGGATTACTAGGATTGCCGTGGCTCAAAGTAAAGGTGGTGGTATGGGAGCCAATAATCCGGGTGCCAGAGGAGTTAATGATTTATCGGCTGACCCCTCTGGTCAAGCAAGGGATGAGAAAGCACAATCAAGAGATACAACTTTAAACCCTGATACTACGCCACCAGTGCGTGGTGAAGGTAAAAATAATAAGGATGAAGAATAATGGCAAGTATGTATGGTTCTCTAGTTAAAGCCAATGCTTATTTTCTCACTCGACTTCATTCTGAGCCGTGGGAAAATTCATCCGCAAGCGATCAAACAAAAGCCTTATATACAGCAACTCGTATAATTGATCGTTTAAATTATAAAGGTTATAAACACGCTGTTTATCTTATATTAGAAGCAGCCGAATCGTATGATGATGTAACACAAGCAGCACGACGAACCGCAGAAGCGTCACAAGAATTAGAATTTCCTCGTGATTCGGATACAGTTGTGCCGACAGATGTTGAAACCGCATGTTTTGAAATTGCATTGGCACTATTAGACGGTGTAGACCCTGACATAGAATTGGAAAATTTGGGGGTGACGAATCAAAGTTATAGTGGAGTTAAAACGGCATATAATCGGGATCAACAGCCAATTGAACATTTATTACATGGAATACCAAGTGCTATGGCATGGCGAATCTTAAAACCATTTTTACGGGATGGTCGTGCTGTAACAACTGCGAGAGTAAATTAAACCTGGGTCTCGCAGCCAGGGATACATAGTCAACAATACCTGCGGTTGGCATGTACATTAAGGCAGGGCAGTTTTAGGAGATTAAAATGAACTATTTACTGCAAGTTTCGGTGTCGATGTTTGAAGGTGATGAAGGTAGTCAAGATCAGGCAGCAATTGAAGCTGCGGCACGAGAGGCGGCTGCGGCTGCGGAAGCGGCTGAGGCGGCTAAGAAAAAGGTCACGGAAGGCGCTAAGACATTTAATCAAGATCAAGTAAACGCAATTGTTGCGGCTGATCGGCGTAAACTAGCTGAGAAGTATCAAGAACTTGAAGGAATGTACAAAACAGCTTTAGAGGATAAGAACCTTACGGCAGAGGCTCGGTCTCAGTTAGAGGCAAAATTGGAAGACGTGCAAAAAACTTTCTTAACCAAGGAAGAGACGTTGATTGCAGAAAAGAAGAAGTTGGAGGAAAACTTATCGAAGGAAGCCAACCAGTGGAAGGATGCCGCTATTCGTTGGGAAAATCAGTTTAAGCAAACTTTGATGGATCGTACTCTTCAAGATGCCGCTGTGCAGCATGAAGCCTACAATCCTTCTCAAATGATTGCTTTACTCCGTCCAATGACAAAGGTAACTGAGAAGTTGGATGAACAAGGTAAGGGTACTGGCAGCTATGAAGTGGTTGTGGACCTTGCCGACATTAACAGTGAGACTGGTTCGCCACAAGTTACTCGTCGGGCACCAGAAGATGCTGTTAAGCGAATGAAGGAACTAAAAGACTTATACGGAAACCTTTTCAAGACTAATGTGGTATCTGGCATTGGGGCTGGTACTGCACAGGGCGGCATGGCCAGTGGTAAAGTTGACCCCAAGAAAATTTCTACCGCTGAATACATGCGACTTCGGAAAGAAAATCCAGAGGCTCTCGGTATTAAGAAAGGCAACCGATAAATATTGTACCGGCTAATCCGGGTATTGTGTGAGGTTACAAGGACATTTACTCCACCAATTAGTAAAGTAACAAAAAATTGGGCCTTAAATCCGAAATACCCAGTCTTCGGACACTAAAATAAATCTGGGGTTGAATGAGTTTGACTGTAAAACAAATTTAACAAGGAGTATAGACAATGGATAAGTATCTATTGCAAGTGTCCGTGGCCTGTTTTGAGAATAACAACGACGCTTTCGTTCCAGAGTTATGGGCGAATGAGGGTTTGGCTATTCTCCAAGAAAATATGGTCATGGCAAATCTAGTCCATCGTGATTTTTCGATGGAAATTGCTAACTACGGCGACGTGGTTAATACTCGTCGGCCCGGCACGTTCGGGATTCGGCGTAAAGAGGACTCTGGCTCAGTGTTGCCGCAAGATGCGTCGGCTACTCTGGTCTCCGTTCCACTTAACCAGCACATCTACATCACCTTCACCATCAAGGATGGTGAGGCCAGCAAGTCCTTCCAGGATTTGGTCCAAATCTACTTGGCCCCTGGTATGCAAGGCATTGCTCGGTCAATTGATCGTATTCTATGCGGTCAGGTGCATCGCTACTTTGCGAACCGTGTTGGTAAGTTAAGTGGTCTAACGGCTGACAACGCCAAGAATACCTTGCTTGAAGCTCGTGAAACCCTCAACAAGAATTTGGCTTACCCACAAGGTCGCCGAATCGTTTTGGCCCCCTCGGCTGAGACGGCAATGTTGAAGACTGACCTTTTCCTAAAGGCCAACGAGCGTGGCGATGGTGGTATTGCTCTACAGGAAGCGGCCTTGGGTCGTGTTCTTGGGTTTGATACCTACATGGCTCAAAACCAGCCGGGTATCAGTTCTGGTGCCGATGTGATCGTTCCTGCTGATGGTGCCAACGGCGCACATGCCGTGGGTGCAACTACTTTGAATCTTGACGCCGCTGCTACCGGCGCAGTGAATGGTGACTATGTTGTTGCCGCTACCGATGGTCAACCACGGTACATCGTTGACAACACCAGTCTCACTGCTCTAGTGCTTGACGCTGGTTTGAAGTATGCCATCGCTGACGCCGATGTTGTGACTGTTTACAAGAGTTGCAATGTTGACGGAGCGTATGACGCTGGTTATGCGAAGGGTGTTACAGTTGATGGTTATACCTCAACCTGTGAGCCACAAGTCGGCCAGTTACTCGCTTTCGGTGATGATGCCAACGGTGTTGATCGTCATGTCTACACCATCGTTGAGGCTTATGTCAATCCAACGAACTCAAGCCAAACCATTTTGTGGCTTGATCGTCCATTGGCAAAGGCTCTGTCTGACGATGAGAAGGCTCACCCTGGTCCTTATGGGTCGTTTAACTTTGCATTCCATCGGGATGCACTGGCTCTAGTGACTCGTCCTCTTGCTCTACCACGAGCAGGCGGTGTTCAGTCGGCAGTTGCCAACTACAATGACGTTGCCATGCGTGTTACAATGGCCTACGATATTTGGTCGCAAGGCACGGTTGTAACCCTGGACGTTCTAGCAGGTGTGGCTCTGTTGGATGAAAACCTCGGTTGCGTTTTGCTTGGTTAAAAAGTAACCAATAGATTCTCGGAGGTCTTACGACCTCCGAGACATCTTTAACATTGAAAGGACGCGACAATGAGTTTTCCCTGGGTTGAAATATTAAAAGATGTGGGACCATTTATTGGTATCATAATCTTTTTTGTATGGAGAGATTGGCGAAGAGAAGAAAAACTCTATGACCGTGTTGAAAAACTTGAAACCTATCAGAAAGATATACTTGAGAGTCTTGTCGAAAAGTCTACAATGGCTTTAACACAAAGTTCTGAATGTATCAAATGGATAGGTCGAGTTTTAGAACATTTATCACGAGTTTGTCCAAGAATAATTGGCAATGACTGTGAGAAACCAGACACACTCAGATGAGTAATACTACCAACTATAACTTAAATCGACGCATTCGACAGGCTTTGTACGTATTAAAACGTGCATTTGGAAGTACCATTGTACTCCATAAGCTGTTGGATGCTAGTACAAGTTATACAACTGGTATTAAGAGTTCTACTTCCACTTCGACAACTATTCCACGGTGCATTGTACTTCCAGTACGATTACAGCGTGAGGTTATTCAAACTGTGTCGCAAATTTCTGCCAATAAGACTTTTGCGTATGGTGATAGTGGTTCATTTGATAGTGGTACTCGTGAATTTGTAATTGATGCAAGAGACTTACCACCAGGGTACGTTGTTGAATTAGACGATTGGATCGTCTATAATGATCGTAGATATGAACTTAAAAATATCGAGCAATTGGAACAAAACACAGGATGGCATATCACTGGTAAGATGATTGTTAGTTCTACAGTGGCAAAGGATGCCGAAGTTGCGGACACCTTAAATTTTACTGAGGGGACCGACAATGAATGAGAATTGGCCGCGATGGATTATGGCATCAATTGCTAAATATTTCAGTGACATTGTTTCTACTATACCATTGCCATTACTTGTTGATGGAGTAGATGAACGTGAACCTGAAAAATTGCATTACGATCATGCAGAATTACGAATAAGTGGTCCTTATACAACTGAACTAAGTCGCAATTACTTTCGGATACTTGTTGATGTGAATGTATTGTTGACTGAATTGATGGATAAAGTTAATGCTTATGATCTACAAACTTGGTGTGGAATAATAGCCGCAGCAATGGATGGTCCTATTAACATCTATAAATACGGTAATGAGGCTGGTGACGACGGTTCATGGGTTTTTTGCCTAACACCCGTGAATGGTCGCATTGACCCAAATCGTATTTTACATTTCGGTCAACTTGGACGAACAGATCGAATTCGTCAATCTATGATCGACGGACATTTCGTAACCTATAATAGTTAGGCAAAACTCATTTAGTTTACTTTCAAGAGGAGTATACACATGGCAAGAATTGAATTGCGTGATGCTACAATTCGTATCAAGGACGGCCTGAGTGGTTCGGCAGTTATTAACGACACACCAGACGCCAACGATACTAACGTGGACATCACCACAGTAAACCTAAACACAACGGTTTCAAATCTAGTGCCAGTGGGAGCGCGATTTACAGTAAATACCGCTAATAACGTAACAACGTATACGGTAACTGCTCGAACTCCTGCTAATGCTGGACCAACAACCAATGTGACTTTTACGCCTGTTTGGGGTGCTACAGGCACGCCTTCTAATGCAGACGTACTCACCTTTGAATCGTGTCAGATTGACATTAAGATTGGTGAAGGAAACTTAAAATATACGGAGAACAAGGAATACAACTATATGCTTGATCGTGGCGATCTTGACACTGTTCGAGAAGGCGACGAGAAACCGCTAGATGTAAGTCTGGAATTCGTATATGAATTCGTTACTACAGGAACCAGTGAAGCAATTACCCCAATTGATGCATTGAAGCAGCAAAATGGGGCGGCCGAGTGGGTCAGTTCTTCGTCTGACCAGTGCGAGCCGTATGCTGTTGATATTGAAATCGAACATGATCCGCCTTGCGGAACTGCCGAGACAGAAACGACTGTTCTACCAGATTTCCGGTATGAAAAGTTAGAATTCAGCCTCAAGGATGCCACGATTTCAGTAACGGGCAAGTGTAATGCTTCGTCTGCAACTGTAACACGAAGTAGCTAATGATGCGTAATAGAGTCTGGATGCCTCATCGGCATCCAGACTCATCTTTAACATCGAAACTTAGATAGAGGGAGAAAATTATGAAGATTGGTGGACGAACAGTAGAAGGGCCGCATGAGGAAATCCTTGTGCTACCTCGTGGCGAGAATCCAATTGTGATTCGTGCAAAAGCTGTTTTGGACCTAGATGAATTTGAAACAATTTGTCCTGAACCAAAGCCGCCTGGAAAACTAACCAAAGAAGGTTGGGTGCCAAACAAGGATGATCCTAGTTATCGGCAGTTAGTATCCATGCATACTGACAAGAGAATCGCTTATATGGTAATTCGATCATTAGAACCCAGTGAGATTGAATGGGATTCTGTTAAGATTGAAGACCCACGTACATGGTTGAATTATATCAAAGATTTCCGTGAAGCAGGATTAGCTACGGTAGAAATCAATCGTATTATTCAACTGGTCATGGTGGCAAATGCCTTGGATGAAACCAAGTTAGAAGAGGCTCGAAAGGTTTTTCTACTCGGTCAGCGTCCGGCACCAGACCAATACTCTGGCCAGAATTCCGAACAGCCGAATTCGCTATCTGGCGAGCCTGCGAACGCTTCGGAATAAAACCGTGGGAGTGGGATGATATTGATGTTTGGACTCAAGCAAAACTACTCGCATACAATCAAACACGAGAGCATGATGAAAGTGAATTTGCTATAAAATTGGCTGGGGGCGAATAATCACCCCAGCTAATTTTCGGAGTCGCTGACCATGAAAATGACTTGTAACTTTCAACTAATAAAATTAAATCCTGGCACCTATAAAAAAGCGCTTAATACAGAAATGCTGCAAAAATTAAAAGAAGCAGTTAGTATATGGATACAAGCTGCTATAACAGTAATTCCTGTATGGTCGGGCGCATCACATGGAACCTTTTTAAAATTGGCCCAGAAAATCGGTATGACATTTTCCATCAGTGGTGGTGGCGGTTTGCCAGGAATGACTGGTCCAGTTTATGGTGATGCACATAGTCAAGGACGATTGACAACATGGGGTGGAGCGTTTATTGCTGAATACTCAACAACTTTATGGCATTTAATTTATAATGAATATAATAATGCCAATGCAAACCCCGAAGAAGGGCATTTGTTTGCACGACTGATACAACCAGGGCCGTATGCTTTCCAAGAAAAAGCAAATGCAGCCTTTTTTGAATACATACAAGGTGTGCGTATGCCATCACCTTGGTCATACTTAACACTTATACCACGTCAGGTAGCTTAAAATGGCCGAAGAAATTGTCCAAAGGTTAGGATTTGAAACTGGGGATGCAATCTCCAATATTGATCTTCTCAAGACGGCTCTTGAGGGGTTGAATACATCCTTATCTTCCTCAGCTAATGCAATCCGACTATTTAATACGGCGGGCGGTGGCCTAGATAAAGCACTTGCAGACTTGACTGGTAAAGTTGACGCAATGGCGCAGAAAATTGAGACGGGTTTTAGTAATATTAAACCGCCACAAATTACATTTGATACCTCTGCGGCATTAAGTCAAATCAATCAATTAACGTCGGCATGGGGGCGTGTATCTAGTACGGCTCCTGCCGCCTTCAAACAACAATTTGCCAGTATGAAAGCATCGTTGGCAGATTATGTTGCTCAGAATAATTTATCAAGGGATCAGGTTATTCAAGCCTTTGCTGGAACGCTCTCAGGTAGTAGTCCAGCGATAAACGGCTTAAAGGGTAAAGTTGATGAATTGAAAAACACCTTTAATTCAGTTGCGAATGTTGCACAAACATCCACAACCAAAATTACTGGTTTCTTTGCACAATTAGGGCGTATTATTGCCTTTCGTGCAATTATTTCGATGCTTAATGAATTGTCACAGGGGCTACAAGAAGGTGTACAATCAGCAGCGGACTTTTCTCTACGCCTTGGTCAGACTGAGGCGATTATGGATGATACAAGTCTATCATTAGGAAGGATACGAGAAGCCTTAATTGCAACATCCTCAGAATTTGCCCGTCCATTAGGTGAGACAACTCTAGCTTTCTATCAAACATTACAGAACCAAGTCGGCGGGGCGGCTGATTCTATGTATGTGTTTCAACAGGCTGCTAAATTATCTGCCGCCAACGTGGCGCCATTAAATGATTCAGTAAACTTGTTGACTGCCGCCATTAAAGGGTGGAATCTTAATGTTCAGGAAGCGGGACATTTGTCTGGGATGTTTTTTGAGGCCATTAAGATTGGTCGAATGGAAGCATCTGATTTGGCGGATATTTTAGGACGTGTTGGCCCTACTGCTCGACAAATGGGTATTAGTGTCGAGGAGGCAATGGGTGCCGTCGCCATTATGACACAACAGGGTACGAAAGCAAATACAGCTATCACCCAATTAAACGCAGTTATGACAGCTTTAATCAAGCCAACAAAAGACTTAAAAGCTGTGATGCAAGAAAAATGGGGCGTTGAAAACGCTGAGCAAGCCATTGCTAAATTTGGCGGACTCATGGGTGTCTTGCGACAGTTAGAAGATTTAACTGGTGGCACATCCAATGAAATGGCAAAATTTACGCAAAACGTCAGGGCCATTCGTGCAGAAATGGGCTTGTTAGGCCCCAATGCTGATGCTGCTGAGGCGGCTATTGAACGGCTGAGAAATGCTACCGAAGAAACTGCTGACGCAGCGAGTCGGATGGTATTAGATACAGCCGGTGGTCAGTATAAGAAGTCTGTTGTTGATTTAGCTAATGCTTGGACACAACTTGGCGAGAAAATGACTGGCACATTTACTACGTTTAATCGGTTTAAAATTGCCTTAATAGATTGGGCATCTAGTGGTTCAGCACAGGTTCTTATTCTGGCGGCAGGAATTACTGGTCTTGTAATCGCATTACGAGCATACGCTGGTGCAATGGGCGTTGCTACTGTAGCAACTTTTAAATGGATTGCAGCTATGACGGTAGCCCATCCATTATTGGCTGCCTTTGCCATTGGTGCTGGTATTGGTTTAGCTATTTCATCTTTCATGGATCGAAGTGCCGATAAAATGAAAGAGTATTTCAATGATCTTGAAAAACGTACAAAAGATGCCACGGAAGTCACTAATAAAGAAATTCAAAAACAAACCAATGCTGTTACCGAAGGATATAAAGCTAGATTAAAAGAAGCCATTACAGCACTGTCAAAAATAAATCAATTATTACAGACGGAAGTTGATTCAGTAAAACGCTCGCAGGCTGCAATTATTGCTACTGTAAAACAACGATTTGATTCAATTCTAAATTTAGAACAGAATTACATATCAAAACTTGTTAGTGCGGAAGCTGAGGCTGCGCAAAAAATTGAAGCCATCAAGGCTGGCATTGAAAGCAAAAAGGGAGCAATTGCTGATAAGGAATTCAATAATAATCTTTCTCGATGGTCCCAAGAGCGACAATGGCAACAGCAATTAACTCGTGGGGATGAATTACGCACTGAGGCGCTGATGAAATTATCAAAGGCGAAAACTCCCGAAGATTTAAAAGTTGTTGAAGAATTGCTAGCACGGGCGCAATCATATTACGATAAGTCCGCAGCGGGTACTGATAATGACCGTCAGGCATACATGATCCGTCAAAAATCTATCCAGATTGATAAGGATCGTGTATCAATGGAAGAAAAAACACTTAAACTACTCGACGCTGAAAAGGGTAGTCGTGAAGGTCAAATTGGAAAAGCCCAGGAACTTCTTACAACTACAACGGCATTGTTTAAAGCCTATGAAGAAGGTCTAAAGAAAATTTCAGCGGCTAAAACAGTCGAAGATATGAAGAAGGGGGCCGAAGAGGTCCAGAAAGCATGGCAAGGTTTACAAGAAGTAATTGCTCAACAATCACCACAAGCAAAAGATTTCTTGGGCCTTAGCAAAATTCATAATGAGATTGTAGCTCAATTACAAAATCTTCCTGCAATGGATTTGAAAGTAAAAATTGACATGGAGGCTTTAAAAGCTCAACTTGAGGGGCCAATGGCAGCCGTATCAGCCGATATGCAGCGAATTATTGGTCCAAAGGGATGGGTTGATTTTGGAAATGCTGTAATGGAAGCCCGCATGAAATTGACAGAATTCATTACTCAAAATGCTGAGGCTTTAGCTAAAGCCAATGCAGCAGGTAAAGAATTACAAAATGAAATTGCTGAGGCGGCTAAAAAGATGCCAACTGGTGATACATTAGAACAGTATATCGCCAACTTGAAAAAATCTTTCCCAGAGTTAAAAGGTGCATTAAGTGAGTTACAAAATACCATCAACACGATGTTGCGGACTGATCCGACAAATGTTGAAGCATTCCGTCAAGCAATGTCAGAATATGGTAAAGCGCTTCATCAACTCAAAAAAGAAATGGGCGACATGCCTGATTTGAGTAAACTATTTCTCTTAAAGGAGGGCGCGGGTGGCTTTTTAAAGACACTAGATAAATTGGGTATTGATATTCGAGCCAAAATGGAAGAAATCAATAAGATGGACCCAATAAAACTCAGGATGGATAAAGCAAATCTTGAAAATGATATAAAGACTATAGATAGTTTTATACAAGCATTGACAACTAAATTTACACAAGCTAGCGTTGAAGCATCAAAGATGCCTGTGGAATTGACTAAAACATCACAAGTTGCACCACAAATTGGTACGGCCTTTGATACTGGTGTAACACCAGCTATTGGTCGTGGTATTGCTGCTTGTAATCAACTTAAACAAGCTGCCTTAGATGCTTTGGCTGCTATTCAATCAGCCGTTGCTGCTGCCAGTGCAGCCGCAGGAGCTATGCCAGCCGCTTATGGTGGGGTTATTCATAGAGCAGCAGGTGGTGGTGTACCTCGACGTTGGATTGATTCAATTCCAGCGATGTTAAGTCCTGGGGAAATGGTTATCAATGCTACAGCCGTAAAACAATTTTATCCTCAACTACAAGCAATAAACGCCGGTTCAAAACCAATATTTAAGGACCGTGGTGGTAAAGTAACGAATATAGGTGACATAAATGTCAATGTTAAAGGCGGTGATACATCTCAACAAACAATCCGAGAGATTGGTATGGGATTACGACGTGCTATTCAACGTAAGACATTAAAACTAGACTAAAGTATAGGTGCCTTTTATATCCGCCCCGGAAATATGCGGATTCCGGCGTGAAACAAGTGGCACCGATGTTTTGTGACGAAATCCGCAACAAAAGAGGTTTTACTATGATCGACAAAGCAAAGTTTTTTGGTTTGTTCGTGGCTGAACACCGGGATGCGAAGGGCAAGTTGCTTGGTATTTATCGGGCACCCAATGCTATCGTGACTGAGGGTGTTCATCACATGATGGAGTGCGAGTTCCGAAGTGGCTCGCAGTCAGCAACTTGGTACATTGGATTAGTTGATAACACAGGTTGGACCGCTTGGTCTGCAACAGATACGATGGCATCACATGCTGGTTGGACGGAATCTGTTGTTTATTCTAATGCAAATCGTCCACAGTGGACGTGCGGGGCTGCTACTTCACGTACTATCACTAATTCAAGTACAGTAGATTTTACGATTAACAACTCTGCGACACTCAAGGGGCTATTCATCACGAATAACAATACCAAGAGTGGTACAACAGGTACAATGTGGTCGGAAGCTGCATTTAGTTCAACGGTTACTGTAGCGAATGGAGACACGCTTAAAGTGACTTATACTTTAAGCGTACCGTAATCTCTCTCTCGCTTGCCGGGCGCATCACTGCGCCCGGTGAGCTTCTTAATTTGGAGAATTTAATATGGCTGTAGTTTGGATTGATGGATTTGATAATTATGGAACTTCGGGAGTTCCGTCGCCAACAAATATTGTTGCGCGCAGATATGCTATTACGGCTCTTGAATCAAATATGCTGATTCGGGATGGACGTTTTGGCGAGTATGGAATTGTTTTAAATAACAACCCAACTTGCTATATTTCACCTGGGCCACTAACAACAAATGCTACCTTAATTGTTGGCTTTGCCTTTAAGTTTCCTTCGCTACCGTGGGCCAGTGGTCGTGAATTTTTATCTTTTTACGATGGCACTACTTTAGGTATAAATGTTAAAACGGCTGCCGATGGACAGTTTTCTATTTATTTGGGAACGTCTCTAGTTGCAACATCAACTTCGGCAGCGATTGTCGCGGATACTTGGTATTATTTTGAACTTAAAGTAGTATGTAATACTTATACAGGTAGTTATGAACTACGAATTAGCGACACTCCAATATTAAGTGCAACAAACCAAAACACTAAAAACGGTTCACATGACTATCATACTACTTTTAGATTATATGGTACAACCTGGGTTGAAGCGTATGGTCCAAGATATGATGATCTTTATGCATGCGACGGATCGGGAGCAACAAATAATGATTTCTTAGGAAATGTTCGCGTTTCAACTCTACGGCCAGATGGAGCCGGTGATTCAACACAATTTACTCCCAGTGCTGGGGATAATTATACATGCGTTGATGAAGTAACAGTTAATGATAACACCGATTATGTTTCAGATGGTACATCTGGTCATACTGATCTTTACACATATAGTGATACAACTTTATCGGGAATTAAAGCTATTGCAATCTGTACGGATTGTCGGGAAACAGACGCTAAAACTATGAATATTCACAATGTTTGTAAATCAGGTGGAACGCAAGATGATGGAAGTTCTGTGATAATTGGTTCCTGTAATTTTGTTCAAAAACAACGTATTTTAGAAACAGACCCGAATACATCGGGTCAATGGCAGGCAGCGAATTTAAATTCAGCACAGTTCGGCGTCAAAATAGCATAGGGGTAAATATAATGGCACTATTATGGATAGATGGTTTTGATAATTATGGGTCTACTATTGATAGTGGTATTTCACCTTCGGGTGTATTAGGCCGAAAATACTCAATTACCCAAAATACAAATAACTTTAGAATTCGAGCCGGACGAATAAATGGCTACTCGCTGGATTTAAATTATGATACCTCATTCATACACAAAAATTCATTAACTACAGTAGATACAGTTGTTGTTGGATTTGCATTTAGTTTCGCGTCATATTCTTGGCCTGGGTATGCTTTTTTTACACTTTATGATGGCGCTACAGTAGGTATCAATTTAAAACATACCGTCAATGGTGCAATACAAGTTTGTCGTGGTGGTACAGTATTAGGTACAACTGCGGATTATATTATTACTCCAGGTATATGGAAATACTTGGAATTAAAAATTAAATGCCACTCATCAACCGGCACGTATGAATTGCGTATAAATGGTGTCAATGTACTTAGTGGAACTGGTGCTAACACCAAAGCTGGAACGCATGATTACCACGATGGATTTCGTCTAACCGGAATAGATGATGATCTACCAAAGGTCGATGATTTTTATTTTCTTGATACATCTGGGGCGACGAACAACGATTTCTTAGGAAATATCCGCGTTGAAACAATACGACCTGATGCGAATGGTGATTCTACACAATTTACACCAAGTTCTGGCAATAATTACGCTTGTGTGGATGAAACTGTTGTAAATGATGATACGGATTATGTTGAAGATAGCACATCTGGGCATCAAGATTTATATGGTTATTCTGCTACAACTTTAACAACAATCAAAGGTCTTATGATTTGCACAGATTGCCGAGATACTGATGTTACAGACTATAATCTAAAAACCTCATGTAAATCGGGCGCGACAGATAGTGATGATGCTGGGCAATCTGTTGGTTCAACAAGTTTTGTGACATTAAAACGTATTTTAGAAACCGATCCAAATACATCCTCTGCCTGGACACAGACAGATTTAAATGCCGCCCAATTCGGTGTCAAAGTTGGTTAGCGACGTTGGGGAGAGAATATGTCGCTTCGTATAACTCGACAATATTATGATGCGTTGGGTCTTGGTGACAGTAAACTGCGCACTACGCGCCAGTATATTGATACTTTAGGCCAAGGCGATGGAGCCGCTCTAGTTAGTCGGCAATTTGTTGCTACTATTGGGAGTGATGTAGGCGAGGCGCGCGTTAGTCGGCAATATGTTGAAGTTTTAACTTCACTGACACCAGATTATTATGCTACATCGGATGATTTAACTTTTAATGAGACTGCTGATGGTGTTGTTAATCATATTGTTACAGATTCTCTTATTTTTAATGATTATGCTACTACTCCATTTTTTCAAACAGTTAATGATACATTAGTATTATTTGATTGGCCCTATCGTGTTCGTTATGGTGCAACTGCTGATGAACTTGAATTTATTGATAATACTTGGGTCTTTAATATAATTCAAGATTTTTGGCCGACGGGTGATTTTTTAACTTTCGATGAACTTGTAGATGTTGAATGTGGAAACTGGAAATTTATACCACAGACACTAACATTTACTGAGACAATTGAATGGCATGGACCACATTATGTCGAAATTGCACACTATATTAGTTTCCAGGAAATTTTTTGGAATAATAATAATTGGCGGCGAACTGTTAATGATATACTGACATTAACACAATTTGCTGGCAGGCCGATTTCCCTAACTATTAGTGATAATCTTGTATTTGCAGAAGATGGCCGACGACGTATTGATGCCGTCGATTCACTTATATTTAATGAATTAGTATTACAAGGAAAGGGAGCGCCCGTTACAGAGTTGCTTGAATTTGAACAAGAGGTTGATGTAAAAGGTAGTTTTATTCGAGTGGTCGCAGAGAACCTAAATTTAGGTCAGGCTGTGGCCTATTATTATATTACCCCATGTGTTGATAAGCAATATCGTCCATTTGTAGGCGAATCAGATGTTCTCCTACAGCCAACAGCCCCAGATATTAACCCTCCCGTTGTACAAGGTCTTCCTGCAAATGCAAGATTTCAGTTAATTTACCCAGCAGCCGGTGGTGAGACGGACTCTATGACATTGCGGGCACCTGAACTCGATTCACGGGATAGAAGCGCTTTTACTAGAGTTAATCGTGAAACTCGTGGTGGCCGACTTGTTGTTTATGCTGATCCAATTTGGCCCAAAGTAACAACGATAGCATGTACTTTTGTTGGTTTAACAAAAACCGAAATGCTGACACTACAAGAATTTGTTTTGTCACATATAGGCGAAGAAATTAAGGTTGTAGATTGGGAGGGTCGGGGATGGAGGGGTGTAGTAATTAAACCTAATGATCCTGCCACTTGCGATGGAAAAGATCGGTGGAGTATTGGATTTGAATTTGAAGGTTCACGTATAACAGATTACGACTCTGGTTTATCGTTGATATTTAGCGATACCGCGAGTAATATCGTATTACGACGACCAGTAATAACCGATTCCCTTATCTTTAATCAAGAAGCTACATATCAGGTGAACTAATGTTTATTTTAGAGGGGCCATATCCGGCTATACAAACAACAACTATTCTCCCCAGCCCTGATTGGGGAGATATAAACGAACCTACAGCCATTGTAAAGGCATTGCGGGCAATGGATGGGACATTATATACTTATACCCAATCTAAAAATAATCGTCGAAAATGTCATTGGGATTTTAAGTTGTCTCGTGATAAAGCCCTTGAATTGAAAGCCTTTATTACGAGTTATTATCGTACACAAATTAGAATCGTAGATCACGATTCAGTTGTTTGGATTGGTTACTTACAAAACAATCCATTTGAATTAACTGGATCAGATCGCGCCCCATCCTTTCCTGGCGGGGAAATGATGGATATTTCGCTGGATTTTGAGGAGAGTGAATAATGCGAACAGTACCAGGGGGAGCGCTGGCATATCTTCAAAAACAATATGGAACTGAACCAACTTTTATTGTTGAAGTGGCTTGGTCAGGGGATACCACAAAACGAATTGCATACTCCGATCAAAAAATTGAAGACGCTGATTATCCAAATCCTACATTGCTCAGTATTGATAATTTTGATACGAGTCTTCAATTAAAGGGGGCCAGCGACTCACAAAATACTACTATTACATTAGATGATGTTGACGGTCATTTGCGTGAACTTTTAAACATCCATGACATTCAAAAAGCCCCAGTATGGATTTATCAATCATTTAAAGGTCTTCCATATAGTGAAAAATTCTTATTATTTAGAGGAGAGATTGTAAGTCCAGTAGTTTGGAGTGAGGGTGATCGTACCTTACAATTTGATGTATTAACAAAGACAACCGATACCGAAGTTGCTTTTTCAATGGAGGAGGGTGACTTTCCAAATGTACCAGAAGATGCATTAGGTAAAGTTTGGCCGTTAATATTCGGAACAGTCTGTAATATGCAAGCTGTACCTGTTCGGTCTCCTCGCAAAGGATACCTAATGAAAGGTGAAGGTATCCATGATTTTACGATTGAACCAAGAATCTGCCAAGCACATTTTCTACAGTGTCGTAGTGTAGTAATTGATTCGCGTGAAATTCCTAATCCAAACTATAAGGCTCCACAGGAATGCCACCCTGGTTGGTATTGTAGTGGCGATATTTGGCGTGGTTATACTTGTACAAACGTGCAATGCGATTCTACAGGATCACAAGATACACAAACTGAGCCAGAAACAATTACTCAAGAAACATGGGGTCCAGACCCAAACTGTATTGAAGATAGGTTTGCAACAATTTGTGAACTGGAAGATTTATTAGAGCAGCAAAAAGCCTATGAGCATACCAATCTGACAATCAAGGGCGGAGACAAATTTCCTCAAGGAAGAGTAGTCACCATTGATATTGAAGGCGCAAAATTCATAGGTATTTTTTACGGTGAAACCTTTGCAGTTATCGACCGTAAACATCCTGATTGGGACACAACTGAACACAAACTTTGTCATGCTGTTAGTACAATTTATAGCGGCCACTATGAAATGGTACACTGGAACTCCACATGGGTTCTAGCTACGGATAATCAAACATGGTACGTTCCTCAACAATATCACGCATCTGAAACTTGTACAGAGCAACCGACCTGGGTTTCAGTAGCAATGGATGGGGCTGAATTATCGCAGCGGGAATTTGATAACATGCCAACTGGTAATTTTTGCTGGTTGCCTGCTGGGTCAGAAGTTTTCTTAGAATCTGACCCCGATAATCCAGTTCATATCTTAGCCGAAGCTACTGAAACAGAAGTTTTGTATATTGTAAGTTTAATACCTGGAACAGTGAATAGTGTCGCCGCCTATAAAAAACAACAGACAACGGGGCGAGATTTATTGATGACCGTCCCCTCCAATCTATATGTTGTCTATGAAACAGACTACATTGGTTATACTGTTACAGAAATTGGTTTTGCAGTGCCATTGAGTCGCGTTGATGATTCATGGAGCGATGATATTTATGTGTCATTCACATCTGATGTGGGGCCAAATCCAGTTGACATTATTGACTGGCTGCTAACCAAGTATACAAATTTAACATTTGATGCTACGTCAAAAGCCCATGTAAAAACTCGTCTGACTAACTATCCTAATAATTTCTGGGTCAAGGAAAAACTTAATGTTTTTCAATTGATCCAGGATATTGCATACCAATCTAGGTGCGCTTTATATATTCGTGATGATGTCGTGTTTATTGTGTACCTAGCAGAAGAACCGACTTCGCTTAGAACATTAACTGAATCGGATATTATTGCCAATTCATTTAATATCAAATTAAGTGATTCTAGTGATCTAGTTACAAAATATGTTGCAACATGGAAAGAAACAGAAGCAGGTGTTGTTGCAACAGATACTACCGATAATAAATTAGTCCTAAAATACAATGTAAATAAGTACGGTATTATGGAAGATAGTACCGATTACTACACTCAAAATACATTCAGTACAATTCTAAAGTCAGCAACATTTTGGCTCATAAGACTGTCAAATACGTGGAAACAGGTTGAATTTGATGCGCCTCTAACTATGTTGGATTTAGATTTATTTGATTGCATAACATTAGAAGTTGGACAGCTATCATCAACACCTGTCAAATCAATTATTACAAGCATCCAATATGACAATGACAATAATACTATACATTTTGAATGTTTAACACCTATCAGATCAGGCGAAACTGAACAATATAAATTTTTCTGGCCTGCTGATATTGATCCAGCGAGTTTATTCCCGCCTACTCAAGAAGAAATAAATGCAGGAGCAGGGTATCCATTTATCATAACTCCACCAATTGGACATATTTTACGTGGTGGCGATGTTGTATTAGATGATGAAACTCATGTAATCTTATCCGCAGGCGACCAATACCCATCAGACCTTGATGATACTTTTCCAAGTATTACTTGTAAGATTTCTGATGTTATGGATATTGTTGAACCGGAGCCTGAGATTGTTGCCTTAGAATTGGCTAGAAAAGCGTTCCAAGCAACAAGAAGTAATTATCAACCTCCACCGTATGGTAGCGCTGGTGCCGGTCAAGGGAAGCCTGATTGTGAAGAATGTGGTCTTGATTGTAACTCGCATACTAATGTTTGTACTTGGCAAGTTTCTGTGACTACGATTATTCCATTCTTGAGTCGAGGTTGTGGTCAGATGTTTTGTCAATGGGGTGGCAGCGGTCAACCTTGTACAGGCATTGTTAAAACTTGCTGCTATTCATTTGGTAGTTATCAAGATGCTTTGAATTTCCGTGCTGGACAATTAAATAATGCAGCAGCCGGTATAACTCGATGCGATGATGGATCAACTATTAACACAAGTAATATTACTAGCGTATCACAACCACAGGTTCACTATGGTAAGAGTATGAATCAAAATCCTCCATTTGGTGGCTGGGTTGTCAGTAAAGAATATGATTTATGCACATCCGCCCCGTCAGCAGGATCAGGATTCGGTCCTGGCAATTCATTGGGAAGTCAATGCACATGCGTTTGCGCTCACTTTGGCGGTTGTGGTGGACATTATCTTGGTGAATCATGGGAATGCTAAAATAAGGGAGAGAATTATGTTAGCATGTAAATTTCAATTAGCTGTGTTTGATGTCAATAGTCAACTTAATTTTATTTCTTGTACGAATCCTATAAATACGAATCTATATTATACTTTAGTTAATTCGCATATTTGTGGCCAATGTCCATTTGCAGAACTTGAGGAGGTTCATCGGTTTGAAGAACGACAATCGGAACCACGGTCCCCAGAGTCAGTTAAACAAATGTTTGAAACTTCTTGTGCCCAATGTCCTGACTATCAACCCGATAAAAAGTGTTGTTACCAGATGCATAATTCTAAGACGATTAAAGAAATGCTTACTGACTCATTGGGTCATTGTCCGAGGCGATTATGGTAAATTGTACACGTTGTCAAAAAATTGTTCGTAGGGAAGCAAATGGTACTACACAAGAACGGTATAAATGTGTCAATGGAATGGCAAATACTTTTCGGCAACAAGTTGATGAGGAGACTTGTACAAAATGTGTTTTAAAACAAGCCTGGGATTGTTTATGTAATTTAAATCCACCAAGGCTCCCAATTTTAAACCAACCAACTTTAGGTTGTAATAATGAAATAATATATTCTAATGGTGAACCTCCGTGCCCGTATGGATATAAGCCGACAGATGATCCTTTAAAATTTGAACCAGATTGGCCTGAATGCACATATTTAGAATCTGCTAATGAATTAAATGCTGATGGATCAGTTAAAATTAAGGCTCGGTGTGCAATTACACATAAATTAGTTGACCCGCAAACTTGTAAAAGTTGTGCCGGTGATGTTAATTCAATCGCTCCAAAGGAATATCCAGCACTAGCGACAGAATTAACTACTTATGTTCAGGCTGTTAAGGGGTGGGTATCTGAGGGGCGCCCCGTAAGAACTGATGAAGAGGTCGCGGAAATTCATGCAAAATATTGTTCGCAATGCGATTGGTATGATGCAGAACAACAGCGTTGTAAGGGGTGCGGATGTAAAACACGAGCCGAAGGTGCTGCTCTATTAAACAAAATTAAAATGAGTACGCAACACTGTCCCAAACAACTATGGTGATATATGGATTTCTCTTGGTTATCCGATATTTTTAATGCAATACTAAAATTTATCCCCCGTCCCATTATTGTAAGAGCAACGCATGGAGGAGTAAAGTGGCGTTTTGGAAAATTTGTTAAAGAAATGAAGCCAGGATGGCATTGGGTTTGGCCTTTAACAACTGACCATGAAATTATAGTAACCGCCCGACAAACAAACCATCAACCTGGGCAGGCATTGTCTACCAGGGATAAAAAGCAAGTTGTCGTAAGTGTCCTGGTGGTCTTCTCTGTCAAAGATGTAGTGAGAGCCATCGGCGAGCAGAACTGGGATGTTGGCACGACAGTAAACGACATCACACAGGCTGCGACAGTCGAGGTTGTCACCCGATGGAACCTAGATGACTTGCTTGAGAATGTATCCGGTAAAGTTAAAGAAGAACTTACCGATGAAGTACGTAAACAACTGAGACAATTTGGTGTTTATGTGCATAGAGTTTGTTTAACTGAATTATCACCTTGTCGAGTATTTAAACTTGTTGGGCAGAGTGGTACTTCACCAACCTTTAATATTGAAGGCATTTAATAATGAAAAATACCGCTCAATATCCCTATAAAATTTTTGACGGGTGTTCTACAGGCAATCCGTCACGAAACTCGCGTTTTGATGATATAAATCCAACGGCTAGAGATTATGACCAATTAGCGGCTGAAATTATAGCAACTCAAACTAAATTAAATTCTAGCGGTATTGTTGATCCTACATGGTATGAACAGGTAGAAAATAATTCAGGGGTTGATGTACAAATAGGACAAGTTGTTTGTTTAAAATCTAATGGAAAATTTACCTTAGCCCATGCCAATAATATTACAACGTCGGAAGTATTAGGTTTAGTTGCCGATGAAATAATTTCAAATGGAAATATTGGTACAATTCAATTGATGGGGTCATTAGATTCAACAACTGTGAAATGGGACGCAATTACAAATCAAAGCGGAGGGTTGACACCAAATAGTATTTATTATCTTAGTGTTGATACGCCGGGTAAATTATCTATTACACCAACAACAATTGACAATACATGCCTTGTAAGGGTAGGAAAGGCATTGAGTCCAGTGACGTTACTTATCTACCCACAAGAACCCATATTACTATGAAAGGTTTAAAAAATGGCTGAGCGTAAACCCGTTACTTTAGTCAATGGGCACTTAGGCCAACTGCCATCTGGCGATCAATTGTCAGCAGGCGCGTTCGTTTTTCCAGCAACCGACGGTAATGCTAATCAAGTATTAAGTACCAACGGTGAAGGAGGCGTAACATGGGTCGATCAAGCTCAAGGTCCAAGTGGACCTACAGGTCCAGAAGGCCCCACAGGACCATCAGGCCCGTCAGGTCCATCAGGTCCAAGCGGCCCCCAGGGTGATACTGGTGCTGAGGGAGCAACAGGCCCGGAGGGGCAACAGGCCCATCAGGTCCATCAGGTCCAAGCGGCCCATCAGGTCCGCAGGGAGAGACTGGTGCCGAAGGTGCCACAGGTCCAGAAGGTGCCACAGGTCCATCAGGGCCGTCTGGACCGTCAGGACCATCTGGCCCGCAGGGTGACACTGGTGCAGAGGGGGCAACTGGCCCGGAAGGTGCTACAGGCCCAAGCGGCCCGTCAGGTCCGTCAGGTCCGAGTGGTCCAGAAGGTGCTATAGGTCCAGAAGGTGCTACAGGCCCGGAGGGGGCGACAGGCCCATCAGGTCCAAGCGGCCCGTCAGGCCCAAGCGGTCCAGAAGGTGCGACTGGTCCATCAGGGCCGTCAGGTCCGAGCGGTCCAGAAGGTGCTACAGGCCCGTCAGGTCCGAGCGGCCCCAGTGGTCCAACTGGCCCAGGTCTATTGTTTACAGCAACAAATGCTCAAGGTTCAACAATCAATATTGGTCAACCAGTATATGCAGATGCTAGTGGTATAAAACTTGCAGATGCCGATGCTTGGGCAACCAGCAGTGTTGTCGGTTTAGTAGCCGATACAACTATTGATAATGAAGCGAGCGGTACGATTCAAAATGCCGGCGCTTTAACAGCAACCACTGGGCAATGGGATGCCGTAACAGGTGGATCAGGAGGTCTCACCCCTGGTTCTGTTTATTACCTATCAACAACGGAAGGTGGTTTAACCACCACTGCTCCGACAGAAGCAGGTGATGTAGTCGCTCCAATAGGAAAGGCTCTAACTGCAACAGTGTTGATAATCAACATTCAGATACCAGTCGAGTTGTAAAAATGTTAAGAAATCCCCTGGTTATTATTAACGGTAGAGTACAATCACTACCCGAAGGGGATACTATTGATGCTCCCAGTGGTCCGACGGGTCCGAGTGGCCCGTCAGGACCGGCTGGCCCATCAGGTCCAGAGGGGGCAACTGGCCCGTCAGGTCCGAGCGGCCCTAGCGGTGCAAGTACAAATTTACCCAATGCACCTGTTGTTAATGGTGATTATGCGTTACGAGTGGCAAATTCGGGCGCAACAATTACATGGGTAGTAGTCTAATGTTACAAAAACCACTTGTTCTGGTTAATGGAAAGCCACAGCATTTACCTGCCGAAGATATATTAGATGGAGCCAGTGGTCCGAGTGGGCCATCAGGTCCAAGCGGCCCATCTGGTGTAGAAGGACCATCTGGTTCTTCGGGACCAAGCGGCCCGTCTGGCCCTTCTAGCACTAATTTACCTAATTATCCGACTGAGGATGGGCTTTACAAATTGCACATTGCTGACGACGGGGCTACCCTTAGCTGGACTCACATTGACAAAGTTAGAATAACTCGCCAATATGTGGACTCGCTAGGAAGCGGATTTGGTAAGTTACGAGCCACTCGTCAGTATGTTGATGTAATAGGTCCGGGCGAAGCAGGCAAGATTCAAATTACCCGACAATTCATCAATGCTCTAGGCGGCGCTGATGGGGCTATTCTTATTAGCCGCCAGTATGTAGAAATTTTAAGCGATGCTTAAAGAATTGGCATTTGCAACAATGCCTTGTATAGTTTGGCCTCAGCTAAAGCATCGGCCAGGGCGTCATGTGCATTTATAATAGGAATCTTTAATTTTTGGCACATGGATTTTAAGCTGACCGAGTTAAATGGTGGTTTTTCACCTTGAAAAAATGCTCTGTCATTAAGAGCAATACCATACATCATTGAATCTCGTGGGTGTGGATGAAAAAATTGGTTAAAGGCTTCAATCCCCAACCATGCCTTCAAAAATCCGGCCTCAAAGGCCCAATTATGAGCCAGAGGCACTAATGATTTGCGGTAAGGTAATTCAAGACGTTGAAACCACTCATCAAACATATCAGCCGCTCTAATTTGACTAATTGCATTTTGCTGCAAGTCATAAATATTAAGCCCATGCACTGTTGTAGCCTCTTTTTCAGCCCGCTCTGGATACTCTGGCGCGACTTGCATATAAAAAGGGCGTACATCAGGGAATGGGTCTAAATTTGCATCCAGTGGTTGTACTGCAATTTGTATAATTTCATGGTAGCCAGGCATTCTTCCAGTTGTTTCAACATCGACAGCCGCCATTAAATTGTAGTTTAGACTAATTAGACTATTATATGATCTGGGCATTATCCTCTCCTAAAAAAGCCGTGCCGACAGGCTTCTCTCCATAAATGTGGATTCGCTTCTATAGCATCAAAGCCAACACTATTAGCCCAGTCTCTAAAGGCTTCATAAATCTTATTTCTAGGATAGCCGCCACCAACAACAATGGGGTTGGGTAGTGCTACTAGATAAATCAAGAAGTCATAAAAACCACCGGCTATCAAAAGTCGGGCTTCCTGTGTATTAGGATTTGCGTCGTCCATTCTTTCGTGTCCTCTTTGCAGATTTTGCGACGGGCTTAGAGCGACGTTTTATCAACTCACTGTCAGGAGTTGTGGTGTCAATACCCAATGGATTGTCGGTTATTTCCAGCGGGTTAAATGGCAAATCATTTAAGGCTGGGTCTAAAAGTCCTTCTTCAATTCGCATACGAGTTTCAATAAGACAAAGAATATTCCAAGCGGCCATTGAATCATGTGGTTCATCGCGGTCGCCACGAAGATATTTCATAAAATGACGGATAGCACTATCGGCATATCTACTAAGAGGTATACCCTTTTCCCAATTTCGAGCGGCATATTTCTTAGCCCCAGCTTCAAATACTTTTGCCACTTCAATAAGAGCGCGAACAGGTAGGAGGTCCATTCGTCCCTTGCCTTCTTGGGCATCCCGCACCGCCCCGGTTCCGAATTCTGCTCTGGTGCCACTATCCTTAATTTGCCACTTTGCTTTTGTCGCCATATTTTTCCTCCAATAATTGAATCAAAACATCACCATGACAAGGTAGTGGCTTACAATAACAACCCAGCCGCTTACCTCTAAGTATCTCAAGCTGTTCTAATAGTTGAGGTTGTGTCAATATCCATTGCCTATAAAGTTCAATTACTGCACTTCTTGTGCCATCGACCCCAATAGTAAATGGATTTCCCCATTGGCCACCGCGACCAATATAGACATCATAATCATCGTGTTGAATATTTACAACCGTTGTCATTAAATTTACACGTAGTTGATTTGATCGGCTAATTCCATATAGTCATCAAGACTTTGAATTTCAATAAAGTCCCCACCATGCTGTTTTGCAAAGTGGGCGTGACTTCTATGAAACTCGCCTGTCCAACGAATTTCGGCCACTGGAATAGCGTGGTCTCTAGTCAACCATTTGTACACTGTAATAATACAATCCATTTTAAACATCCGGTTCTAAAACTAGGTAGCCCTGATGGGTAATAAAGTGCCCATTTGTTACTACGTCTGTTTTTGTTAATGATAAATTACCTACATGCTTTTTACCATTTGCAAGAAGTCGTCCAATCGGAAAATTATGCGGCATTGAATTCAAAACCGCAGACCGATTCCAATATAGTTGCTCATTTGCAGAAATACTAGAATAAAACTGCGACATGAACTCATCAAAAGCTGTTGTTAAGCCGGGGGTTACAAAACAATGTTCATCAATAAAGTTTTCTAATGCATTTTTATTAGCATCAATCAATTGTTCTTTACTTGATGTATCCACAATAGGTAATCGTAAACGATGCTCTACGTCAGGCAGGGGGAGATTCATTATAGTATACATAAAATATGGGGCTTCCTCTTCCAATTTTTTAATCATGTGCCTTGTAGGAATTTCATGCACTAATTGATCGACATACATCATTGTAACCCGCGTGTCACCCGGAAATACAGGGCAATGGTCCCGTGAATTAGAACATTGAATCCAGTGTGTAGTATTGGGCTGCATACATACTTGTTTATATTTAGCATGTATTGGAATCTGGTCAGCAAGCACCAAGTCCTTAATCTTATTATATACTGCTTGCGCATTTTGCGAGATATTCTTTTCTTCAACAACGCAAAGCACAGCCCCCGTTAATTCCCCATTAAAATCGCTGGTGTTTGTAAGAGCCGAATCAGCCCGCATAACACCGCCTTCCATCAACACTTGAATAGCTTGATGCAAAATAGTTTTACCAGTATTCTGATTACCCCATAAGTATAAATACGGCAAATGCTCAAAAGGCTCTCGAATCATCAACGCAATCCAGCGCTGTAAATAATCCTTACCTGTTGTAATACCATTCCTTTGTGCCCAAGCCAACTCACGTAAATTTGCTGTTAAATCGGCTCCTGTATGCTCTAAAATCATATCCCAATGTGGATGAGGTGAGATTCCTGGTTCATAAGGTTCTGGCTTGTACTTCAATTTAGGGGCGCGAAGATTCCATTGACGATTGCCTGGGAATTCATCCTGAAAGGGCACATGAGTAATGGTCCAGGCTTTCGATAGAATCTCCCCTAAAATACCCTCAGCATTATCTTCATATCCAATCGCTTTTAAGCGTGACCGGGCATCATCTTTTGTTGTAAATACCCAAGCCCCCTTCTCATGCCAGTAGGCCCATCCAGATGTATTGTTATCAGAAGAAATCAAACAACGTACATACTTATCAATTTCTTCAAAATCAATATTGGTCTCGCCGCGTGTGCGTATATCAATATTGTAGATTTTGAAAAACTTACCCTTCTTTTGCATCCAGCCTTCGGGTTCAGTTTTGTCATCATCATGTTTAACAACTTCAACAAGCAGCTTATCTTTTTTGTATGCTTGTAGTCGTATTTTTCTATTTTCTAAGTTTTCAGGGATTTCGATAACATGACCCATTGCTCTAAGGGCCGAGACAGCAGCCTCTCCATCAGGAAAGGTATAGCCGCCGCCCTTGATGTCATCTTCCAGACCCTCAAAGGCTGCGGCTGCTCCACTCAAAGAAAGGGGTTTATTATAAAAACAATAGGTCCAATTACTTTTATCTAATTTCCAAGTTTCATGTTCTGTAGTTCCTTTACCAAATCTAACAGCGCGAAACGCTCCGTTCTCCATTGGAAACAGGAATACATTAGGTTTTCCAGGGTCTTTACCTTCGGCTAAGGTTTCAAACGCACCTAGAATAGGATTGCCTTCTTCGGCCCTCCTATCAAATAAAATTTTCAAGAGTCTGGTGTGGGTCTGTAGCAAATGGTGGTCAGGAACCCAAACTGTTGTATATTCACGATACTCTTGTAATTCGGCAATAATTTGTTTGTGTGCATCATCTAGGGGTATATTACGTTGCGCCGCCGCTTTATTTGCTATTTTATCCTGATCTTCTTCGTCAACACCTTCAATGCGAACTTTTGATCGACGCCTAGCGGCTACATCAACATAGGCTTGCCAATTCTCTGGTGGTTGAAAATATGCTCGCGTACCATCAGGATACACATTATCTTTTAATGTCGTGAGTCCTTCATTTTCAAGCGTCATCTTTCGTGCCCAAACCCACATATTGCCGCCGCCAACATCCATGCTGGCCTCAAAATTAAATCCTACTCGGCGGGAGATTTCTTTGAGGCAGGCAATCGCCAAGGCAGAGTGTTCGGTATGGTTGGCTGTCTCTGGCAAGTCAGCGGGGTCAAACTCGAAATAGACATGCAATCCACTGCCGCCCGTGCTTTTCAGTACCAGAGCTTCGGGCACTTCCATTAGTTTTGCAAGGATGGCGTTTAACTGTTCTTCTTCAACACCAACACCTTTAGCATGGCTTGTAATTGCATCATAGTCAAATCCACAACGAATTGATTTACGATTACGCCAATCCCAGCCAGTTAATCCAATGGACCCGGCGTGTCTATCTAATGGATACCGTAATTCATGGTCATTATCGACTGGTTCAGTATTTGCATTTTTAGGTAGCCTAAAATTATACCAGTCATACGCATAATTGTTACTACAATAAACTCCATTTTTGCCGGCAACAGGTTCGCCATCATCCTGAGCGACTAAAACTTGAACTTCCATGTCAGGTGTATACCAACCGGCTACTCGCGGGTTATTATGCGGCATTAGTTTAAAAAATGCCGAAAGTTGTTCAGTGGTTCTCATTCAATATCTCCACAGACCCATTGTTCTCTATTATAATAGACTGTTTTGACGCGGTAAAAAACAAGTAGAAAATTTGAAATTGACTTTTGAAACTCATAAGTATTCTTTTGTCTTTTTGATTTCGCCAAATTAACCAACTTCTTGAATTGCAAAAACCGTACCAAAAATCAGTTAGGTAATTTTGAAACGCAAATGTGTTATTTTTAGCTTTGGAAGAGTTCTCTTATACAAAAAGAAAAATTTTTCTCTCGCGTAGTAAAACTTTTTCTTGTGAGAAATACATTTTTAAGTTTCAATTTGCTATAAGTATTTTTGATGCTAGTTACTAACGTGAAGATTCACATATTGTTATAACAATTGAAACGCAAAGTTAAGTCCGGGGGGTGTGCGGACTTTTGGCGAAATCCAAACATACAAATATCGCTTTTGCGTTTCAAAAGTCAATTTCAAATTTTCTACTTGTTTTTTACCGCGTCAAAACAGTCTATTATAGTAGAGGGAAGACATGCATGGTACACCGAGAATTTTAGATGATGGAACAATTATTTACCCGAAGAAGGGAAAGGAACCGCCACCATGCTTAGAAGGGTATCGCCGGAAGGCTGAGCAAGGCCCGGATGCTTGGATACTTATTCCATTATGGCGTGATTGTGACTTTAGACAGCAAGTATTACGACGACGAGAAGATTGTAATTGTGAAATGTTAGTGAATGTTTGTGGACATCCTTTAGGTCAAAATCTTGAACTTACGATTTCGATTTGTGAATCTTGTATTTTATGGCAGAGAAGTTAGCAAATTTGTCGGTTGATTTATTAGTTCCTACTTTTGTACTCTTGCGATTAGTTGATAAAACATCGTTAGATTACATTGAAATGCGGGACTCTATGGCCGCACACGGCTTTTTCGGCACAATTTGTGTCCGACCTTCTAAGCGGCAGCCAGGAAAATATGAGATAATTGACGGTTTGCATCGTTATTGCTGCGCTGTTGATTGCGGGATAAAAGAAGTTCCTTGTATTATTAAAGAAGCTACGGATGCTGAGGTTAAAAATTGGCAAATACAGGCAAATATTATTCGACGCGAGACGGCAAATTCTGATTATGCGGCTCGATTGAAAATGTTATTCATTGAAAATCCTGAATTGACAATGGAAATATTAGCTGTGGAATTACATTGCCGACCAGCAAAAATTCAAGCCATTTTGCGATTAAATAGGTTAATTCCAAAAGCAAAACAACACTTAGATATTGGAGAATTACCTATTACATCCGCTTATTCATTAGCGAAACTTCCTAAGAAGTTACAAGAGGATTTATTAGAAAAGGCTTTAACGCTGAGTGTGCGTGAGTTTATTCAAATAAGTAACGGGTATAGAAAAGCCTATCAAGAAGCAGTAAATGAAGGGCGATTACAAAAGTATCTATATTTGCCAGTAAAACCAAAACCGCATCTGCGAACATTTAAAATGGTTCGTAATGAATATGAGCATTTAACAGCGGGTAAAATTTTGGTAAAAGATTCAGAAAAACTTGAGGTCTGGAAGCTGGCTTTGGCATGGGTTTTGCAGTTAGATTCCTTATCACAGCAAGAAATACAAAAAAAGGCGGATAAACGAGCAGACAGTGACCGACAACGAATTGCCAGCCGTAAAAAAGATTTAGATAGGCGGCTGCGAAGTAAAGCGAGTAAGATGGGGGCGGACCCCGATGACGACGATATGATAGAAGTTGTTATCTAGTTTTAGTTTCTATAACCATGTTTGAGGAGTATTGTTATGAGTAATGAGTTAGCTACTGTGAATTTGGAGCAGCTACCAGCGGTAGGTGTCAACGCTGCAAGCGATTTGCTTTGTGAGTTGACAAAGAGTAGTGAATTTTTTGATCGAATTCAATTGTATAGCAAAGGTAGCGCAATTGATAAGGACTTAATTCGTCCAGGGCATTTTGGTGTTCCAAGTGGCGAAGAGAGTATTCAAGATTTGGGCACAGAAATTGATATTCTGCCCTTAGTGTGCCGAGCAAAGGCACTTGATTTGAGTGATCGTGATGCGATTGTAACAAATTACGATCCGACTTCGGAAGCATTTAGGGCGATCAAGGAACGAGCGTCAATTCAGAATTCTGGTTGTATGTATGGATTGACTTTTCTAGTGTTTGAACGAAGCACAGGGCGATTTTATGAATTGTTCTGCGGTGTGAATAAGTCAATGCGAATGGAATCCAAGAAGATTACTATTTTCCTCCCTTTGACAGAGGCCGATGCGACTAGCCTAGAGGAAAAGGATGGGGTCAAGCGTGAATCACATAGTTCTCTGCCTTGTACCTTAAAGACAAAGTATGTAACAAAGAGGAACTATGGATGGCACGTTCCGGTATGTGTGCAATGTTCGACGCCGTTTACAAACTTGCCGCCAATTGAGCGCATCCAGGCGGAAATTAACAAGTTTATGAGCCTATCAAACACGGAAGTTGAAAAGGTAGAAGAAGCCCAGACGACACGGCGGGCGCGATAAGTTGTTGGTGGTATGCCAGGATTGAAGTGGGGCACTTCAATCCTGGTAGGTTGTTTAGGAGAAATCACATGGATATTTTATATGGTCGTGTAATTAGAGTGGGTGATATTTGGACCTCTAATGGCGACGGCTATCTTTTAATGAGAAGCGAACGAACAACATTTACAGTTAATATTGTTGGGTCCGCTGACCGTGAAAATGAGACTAAGATAATTTTACGAACTGTAAAGTATGTTAGTCAATTAGTTGGTCGGAAGATAAAGGTAACTGGAAAACTTAGGGGTGTAAGTATCACTGCTAAAGTTATTGAGGAGATTTAATATGGGTAAAGATCGAACGTATCAATTTAATATGAAGAACGGTCAACTCATAAGCGTACAGGAAGTGAGTAATGAAGATTCAGTGGCATCATCCTTACCATTGGATACTTCGAGTAATCCTACTAGGGATGATGAACAGTGTTTGGAGGACAAATAATGTCTACGTTAGTTACAGTGCTGGTAGCGTATTACCTCGGCGGTGGCACTACTCTTCTTTTGAATGAGTTGGATGACACTGGTGATGGTATCCAAGTGGCTGATGTGGTATCAGTCGTGGCATGGCCGGTGACGGCTCTTGCTTTAATTGTCAAGAAGATTCAGGATTATCGAAAGGGAACCTAATGAAAAAGACGCTGATACGTTATGGGGTTCCTTTGGCCGCATTTTGGACTGGCGGCATGGCAACGATTCTGATTGATGTGCATAGTAAGATTGGTGAACTTCCTCTTGATCTTGTGTATCAAGTCGCTAAGTGGCCATACTATGCCGTGTTGTATCTTTTCGGTGGGTAAAACTCATCAGCCCTTCGGGGCGTAGCGGGGTGGAGCAGTTGGTAGCTCGGCTGGCTCATAACCAGCAGGTCGCAGGTTCGAGTCCTGCCCCCGCCATTTCATTTTGTAAAGGGGGTTTTATGAGATATGTTCTAACATTGATTTTGTTGTGTATTACACAAATTGGCTATGGGCAAGTGGTCGTTAGTGACCAAGTACCAATGCCTATAAAGTATCCTGCCGAAGTCTATAAAATGACTGACGCCGAGTTTTTCCAATGGGCAACTGATTTTAATAAGAAACAAGTTGCTGATTTGGAAACTCGTAGAAAACAAATAACTGAGCCACGTTATTATTACGGAACTCAAGTACGGCAGGAAGGGTTATTTAACAACTATAAAGCTAACGATTCTCGGTCATACAGCCGACAAACAACTATTTATTCAAAGCAATGGTCAAACTCAAATTATGTTGGCCCAGGACCATTGACAATTGTTAATCCATACTGTCGGCCAACAAAGGTAGAAAAATGAAAGAACGAACTGCAACCTTTTGTGGCTATGTCTTGTTTATTACGATTTTCCTATCGGTGGTTGTTGGCATTGTAAGTTTAATACGTTCACGGACAGCCGACCCGGTAGTTGATGATACTAATATGGCTCCTGTTACTGTAGAAGCACATATAGGAACTAATACAACTCCACCTATATTGTATGTACAAGTACATATTAAAAAAGGGCATCATATTTATTCCATCAATGCTAAAACCCCGGAACCAATTAGAACATTATTGGTTGTAGAGCCTAGTCCTGAATTTGGAGTAACAGGCGATTGGTTTACCATAACTAAACCCAAGACTGTAACTATTCCAGGGTTTGGTGAACTTGAAGAACATGCGTATGGCGCTCTTTTTGGATTACATATTAACCCGTTAGTTGATATAAAAACTTTAAAAATAAAAGGGTCAATTACGGTTGCTCCGTGTAATGATGAGCGCTGTTATTTACCAGAGAAAATTCCATTTGAAGCCACGGTTGTAGAATAATTATGACATTGGGCTGGGTTGGTAATATTCTTATTCTTGTTGCCTTGTGGCAAACTGGTTGCAAGAATAAGACAGGGTGGTTGTGGAGTATTGCTGGTAATACAGTTTGGAGTTATTATGCAATAAGATTGCAGATGTGGGACATGCTGTTTGTGGATTTAACTGCATTATTTTTAGCGGTCTATAATTGGCAGAAATGGAGAAAAGATGCCAAAGCGACGACGTGAAAGACAAGCAGAACGTGAACAAACTAGAACAACATTAACTTTTGAGTTTCGTACAGAGAAACAACAATGTGCCAGTGAGGTCTATCAAGCAAATGATATTATTTTTCTTGCAGGACCGGCTGGTACAGGCAAGACATTTTTAGCAATGGCGTTTGCGATTCAAGATATTTTACAGAGGAAACGGAATAAGATTATCTTGACTCGGCCAATTGTTGAGGCAGGAGAATCCCTTGGATTTTTACCCGGTGATTTTACTGAAAAGGTTAATCCATACATGGTGCCATTGTATGATTGCTACCATGCTCTTTGCCCTGGTATAACGCTTCGTAATAAATGGATTGAACAGGCATTTGAAGTTGCTCCGCTGGCGTACATGCGTGGGCGCACATTCAATAATGCTGTGTGTATTTTTGATGAGGCACAAAATGCCACCAAATCACAACTCAAGTTATTTTTAAGCCGATTTGGATTAAATTCAAAAATCATTATTACAGGCGACCCTAATCAGTCGGATTTAGGGAAGTCGGGTGGTTTTACAAATGTTATGTCGAGTCTTGACGGATTAGATGGTGTCGGAATTGTGCGTTTCTCTGATCTTGATATTGTTCGCCATTCACTTGTTTCAGCCGTATTAGCACGACTTGAAGAAGGGGTTTGATATGCTTGAAAAACCAGTTACAATTTCAAGTTTAATTGAGGACTCGCATCAAACTGCAATAGAAAAAGGATGGTGGGATACTTTAGATAAAGTTAGAAATTTCGGTGAGCAGTTGATGCTAATGGTTACAGAGTTGTCGGAAGTAATGGAGGACTACCGAATACATGGTATTGATGAGCATAGTCTACTGCGTATTGAAAATGGTAAACCCGAAGGTATTGCTGCCGAGTTTGCCGATGTTTTGATTCGATTGACTGATACGTGTGGTAGGTATAATATACCATTAGAAGAGGCCCTTATATTAAAAGCTGAATACAACCGTCATCGACCCTATCGGCACGGAGGAAAATTAGCGTGAATCCCAGTGCTATCCTGATTTTACAGCCGCAATTTAATCAAGGTCTTTTTTTGACTTTGTGTAAAGATATGCTAGGTGAATCGCCAGCAAGATCGGCGGATGCTGAGGGTTTACGGGGATTATCCCACCTAATAGCGGTACTACGAGACTTTAGTGGCAAACCTGAAACCGATGTTTACAATTTACTACAATTCGGTTGTCTTATGGCAGCAGATGAACGGGATACGCCATTACTATTAGAGGCTCTTTCTGGTATGCAATTTGCACTGACGGACACTGTGATTCGTGGTGTTCATGCTATTGTTGTAAGCGGAACTTTGAGTCAGTGGATTCAAGCGGTGTCAAAAGGATGCCGAAAAGAACAAACGACGGCGGTTAGATACTGTTTTGATAAGATTTATATGTGCTTTTGCCAACAGGGTTTAGCATCAGTTTTCAATTGTGTAAAGCATGATTTACCGGATCATACGTTTTATTTAACTGAGGAAAAGAGGAGATAACAATGGTTTTTGATAACGATGATTTTGATATTGATGATTTTGACGAATTCGACGAGGATGACGATTGGGGTTATGATGATGAATATGAAGATGATGAATACGATCCTGATTTGGACGACGATGAATTTGAAGGATTGATTGATGAAGCGATGGCTGATGAGGACGACGACTGGGACGATGACGATGACGACTGGGACGATGACGATTGGGATGATGAATAATGGGAATTGCATTAAATACACCGACCGCAATTAAACTTATTACTGAGACACAATCTGGTACTCGGATTAAAACTCCGGCTACCATTTTAGTGACCCCAGCACGTATTGAATTTTTGAAATCGCCTTTTTCATTAAAAGACGAAATTAAAGCGATGCGAAGTGCAAGGTGGCATGGTTTTGATGACCCACCCAGAAAGATTTGGTCGGTTGAAAATTGTACACGCAATTGGTTTCAATTACAAGTGATGATGGGTGAAAATCCATACGCTTGGTTTGATAGGCAGATTCAAAATTTTGACTATGAACGCCCGCTTCGTTTGCATCAAAAAGATATGGCTGATGCGGGTTTAACCTACCACTATCAAATTTTTGGAGCGGAAATGGGTTTAGGTAAGACTCTCTCTGCTATTGAAGTGATGGAAAAATCTGGAAAACGCTTGTGGTGGTGGGTTGGTCCCAAATCGGGTCTATATGCTGTGGAACGTGAATTTAAGAAATGGGAAGTTAGTTCTAATCTTGAAATTGAGTTGATGACGTATGAGGGCTTGGTAAAACGCATGGGACTTTGGAAGCCCGGCGACCCGGCTCCAATGGGTGTAATATTTGATGAAATTAGTCGAGCTAAGACTGCCAAGACACAACGAACCCAAGCGGCCCAAGCCTTGGCCGATGGTGTCCGTAAAGATTGGGGCATGGAAGGTTTTGTTATTGGAATGTCTGGTACACCGTCGCCAAAATCACCTGTTGATTGGTGGGCACCATGCGAGATTGTTTGGCCTGGATTCTTACGAGAAGGTGATGCCGATACATTTAAATTTAGATTAGGTATCCATCGTAAAGAGGAAGGGGCGATGGGTAACGCCTTTTGGCAATTAGTCAATTGGCGTGATGATGAGCATAAGTGCGATATATGTGGTGAGCTAGAAGATGAAGGAAAACATACACATCTTATTGGTACAGAGTTGACAGGTGTGGAAGATGGAATACATGATTTTAAACCATCCAAAAATGAGGTCGCATATTTAAGTGAGCGTCTTAAAGGTTTGGTGATAGTTAAGCAAAAGAAGGATTGTCTTGATTTGCCAGAAAAACAATATCGACAGGTCTATTGCAAACCTTCACCCGCAACACTTCGCGTAGCTTCATCATTGATGAAAGCGTCACCAAATACAATTACAGGCTTGACTCGGTTGCGCGAATTAAGTGATGGTTTTCAGTATCGAGATAAAGTTGTTGGTAAAGAACGCTGTCCAATATGTTCGGGAACCTGTAAAAATACTTATTGGGTTGATCCAGAAGATGCTGAACGGGCTTTTACAATGACAGACATGCTCGACCCTGAGTATGTTGCGACATTGGTTAAGACTGAATTGACTTGTGTTTCATGTAATGGAACGGGAGAAGTAGATAAAATCGAGCGTACTGTAAAAGAAGTACCTTGTCCAAAAGAAGAGGCATTAGTTAATCTGCTTGATGAGAATGAAGAAACTGGCCGGTTGGTTGTATTTGCAGGATTTACTGGTTCAGTTGACAGAGTAACTAAGGCTTGTTTAAAACATGGATGGGATGTGGTGCGTGTTGATGGTCGTGGTTGGTTAGTTTATCGGGCCGATGGACAGTCAACAAGTGATGCCCCGTTAGATTACTGGGCAGCAGTTGATAAACATCCACGAGTTTGTTTTGTTGCCCATCCTAAATCAGGTGGGTTAAGTTTGACATTAGTAGAGTCGCGGATGGCTGTTTATTATTCAAATGACTATAACCCTGAATCCCGTTCTCAGAGTGAAGATCGTATTCATCGTATGGGGATGGATGAGAATAAGGGGGCAACGATTGTAGACCTTCTACATTTGCCAACGGATGAGAAGGTATTAAATGTTTTACGTGATAATCGACGACTTGAATTGATGTCAATGGGTGAATTTCAAGAATGCTTTGAAGGGCTTGATGATGATGTTGAAAGCGAAGAAGAAGAAGAAAGACCCCAGCCATCCACTTCGGTCGTTGGCTAAAGCAGTAAGTTGGGAAACTATTTCACTGGTCTTGACCATGTTAATAGCTTATCCATTTACACATAGTATTTGTTCGAGTGTTGAGTTAGCACTTGCTTGTTTAGCGATAAAGATAATTTTCTATTATCACCATGAGCGGGTGTGGCATCAAATTGATTGGGGTAAAATTAACGGAGAGAATAACAATGAAACGTGAAGTAGTTTACAAAGATGGCCGATGCTTTGGTCGGGTGATTCATTTTGATGAGCGTAGCCGACAATACCCATTGTTGCTTAAAGCAATGATTCTAGTAACAAAGACTTGGGATTGTAAGAAACATCTTGACCAAGGAAGCGAGGGGTCGTGTGTTGGATTTGGCTGCGGGCATGAATTGATAGCTGATCCAGTTGAAGTTCTTTCAATAGATTACACATACTGTAGGGAAAAAATTTACTGGGCGGCACAAAAACTCGACGAATGGGATGGTGGAGCCTATCCTGGTGCAAGCGAGTATTATGAAGGGACGAGTGTTCTAGCTGGCTTAAAGGCATTAAAACAAGCTGGCTGGTGTACAGAATATAGGTGGACATTTAGTTTCGATGATTTTAAGAATGGAATCTCAAATGAAGGCCCAGCTATTGTTGGGACAAATTGGTATAGTGGAATGATGGACACCGATAAAAATGGTTTTGTTCATGTTACCGGGTCCAATGAAGGTGGTCATTGTTGGCTAGTGAAAGGTATAAATGTTGAGGAAGAATATTTCATCGGTCACAATAGTTGGGGAACGGCGTGGGGAGTGAGTGGGGATTTCAAGATAAGTTTTGTGGATATGGAAAAGTTGTTAAAAGCTGATGGTGAAGCAGCGTTTCTAATTGGACGGACTGATACGCCGGAACCAGAGCCGGAACCAGAGCCGGAACCAGAGCCGGAACCAGAGCCGGAACCAAACAGTTTTTGGGCCTTTATTAAGGCGCTGATAAAATTCATTCTAAGTCTATTTGGATTTAATTGATGGGTTTAATTGCACAAACAAAAACGATGTTTAAGTCCGTGCTACATTGGGTAGCACGGACTCGACCTTATTTATTTGTAGTGCGGGATATTCTACCGTATGCAAGAATTTCATGGGGTCATACTAGATTAACAGGTAAAAAATATAGGGAAGGGTATAAGTTACTAAAACCAGGGCATATAATTCTTTCAACTGACGAAGAACGTATTTCATCATTTTTAACTCCGGGCGATTTGGATCATGCAGCAATTTGTGTCGGTGTTGGTTCGGACTATGAAATTGGTGAAATGACACACTTGGGATATACACAAAGTTTATTTTTTGATATTTGTCATACCTCAGATCGAGTCGTTATTTTAGATTGTACAGATTGGGATGATGAATATAAACAAAGAGTCATTGAGAAATGTCGTTCACTGGTTGGGATGCAGTATGATTTTCAATTTGAAGTGGGAGACACGGTACTATATTGTTCGGAATTGGTTTTCTGTTGCGACATAGAGAAGCGATTGGAAATGGTGTTTGGAGATTATATCTTACCCGAAGATATTTATAAAGCTAAGAATGTAAAAGTTATTTGGGATTCAGACGCATGATATTTTTTACCGCCGACACGCATTTTGGACACGCCGGTATTTTAAAGCATATTCCTGCGCGAGCAGCGATGTTTTCTAATGTCGATGAAATGGATGATGCACTAATTGAGCAATGCAATCAAACTGTTCAATCGCGGGATGAACTTTGGTTACTTGGCGACTTTGCATGGAAGGCCAGTAAGTATGGTCATTACAGACAACGCCTACGTGTGCGCAAATTACACGTTGTAATGGGCAACCATGATTCTACTTCTCTAAGAGCGCATGTGTCTTCATTAAAGGAAATGGAATATCGGCGTTTTGGAACACAAAAGTTTCATTTAACCCACTATCCGATGGCTTCCTGGCGTGGAAGAGAATCGGCCAAATCAATCCATTTATATGGGCATTCTCACGGTACAATTGAGACTCATTTAGATAGATGCTTTCCTGGGCGACGATCAATGGATGTTGGTGTTGACAATGCTTACCAATTTTTTGGTATTTGGCGACCATTTTCTATAGATGAAATTATCGAGATATTAAACAGTAAAGGAAGTGGATAATGACTAGATGTATTGTTTGTGGCCATACAATTTCGTATAAATTATTTGATCCAGGTCCACAACCATTGGCGGCATTAAATCTACCTCGTTGTGAATCAGATGCATTAGAAGCTATAAAACACCCCATGAATTTCCATGCGTGTGCAATTTGTGGCCATGTATGGAACACTGAATTTGAATATGCACAAGTGCCTTATGCCGGTGATTCAAATTTGATGTACAATAATGGGATGTTATGGCGCACACACATGCAGTTGCTAATTGATAAATTGGCTGAAAATTCTGCTATGTGGCTTAATAGGCCAATTATTGATATTGGTTGTGGCGATGGTCTTTTCTTTTCACAGTTATTAGAAACCATACCAGAGGCTCAATGTATAGGGTTCGAGCCAGGAATTGAGGGTGATAAGATTGTAGACTTTGAGTGCATACGTGACTACTTCATACCTGAACGAGATTTAAAGCGTCTTAAACCATCGCTTCTTGTATGTCGGCATGTTATTGAACATCTTGAAAATCCGCGTGATTTTGTGGCTGAGATTGCCTATTGGTGTGGACGATATGAACTTGTGCCAATTTTTCTTGCCGAAGTCCCTTGTTTTGATAAGGCATTAGAAACTGGGCGTATTTCAGACTTTTTATATGAACACGCATCAAATTTTACTCTAAACAGTTTATATACGTTGTTCGCTACATCAGGATTTCAATTATTAGAGACTTCCCGTTTATACGATGAAGAGGTTGTTGTTGGGTTCTTTCAACCACATGATGTTGCCTTAAATCAACATCGAAAGATTGCAGAAGATTTTGATGAAAAAGTTACACGAACTTTTGAGAGTGTGGGAGAGACATTATCTCAATTACGCAAATCGACATTAGCATTTAGGTCTGGACAGTCGATTGTTGCCTTGTGGGGCGGCACTGGTAAGAGCGCTGCATTTCTTAATATGTTTGATCTAAATCATAAAGATTTTCCATTGGTGGTTGATTCGGATGAACATAAAGTTGGGAGATATGTTCCTGGTACTGGACAAAAAATTCAATCGCCTGATGTGTTGCAGGGTTTGACGCCTATAATTATCATCACAACATCGTGGCGAGCAAAAGATATTTATACCGAGATTCAAATGCGAGGTATCCAATACCAAAGCATTCTGGTACTTAAAGACGGAGTTTTAAATGAATATGCCCCCGATGCCGAAGTTTGATTTTAATGAAATCTTTACCGCGTATTGCCGAAAAGACTTCATGCATGTTTCGCAGTTAATCGTAGATGTAATAAAGCATTTTAACGATGTTAATTATACAGGTTTTAGTCGTGAGCAGAAAACACAATTTGATGATTGTGTGATGACCATTTTTTTCATCTTATCTCAACCAGATTTTCAAATACCCTCGGAATTCGCAGGAGTTTTTGTCAATGTAGGTCATATACTAGCTAACATGGCTAAAGCCTCGGCTATTGGGTCTACTCAGCCATTTTTAAATCGCGTATGTAGTCAAGAAAATAATTACGTCAAAATTTTGATGTTTAATACTTGCCATAATACGCTGGCTATTGATTTAGAGGCGCTGTTTCAACCAAACCCTGATTTAACATCCTTATGGTGGGCGAATTATCAGACTTCGGCTCAAGGTACACTATCTGCCGAAGTCCATGAGCGAGTTGTAAAACATTTACAATCTGTACCCAAAGAATTTAGATTGCAAGATTTTAGAACCGCACCCTTATATTTTCAGTGTACCTATTTCTCGCCCGAAACCGATCATATTATCAAGCAAGAATTTAATCGACAAGTTCGTGTGAAATTGGCTGGGGCTAAAATTCACAACCATCCTAATCCTAAGAGTATTGCAATTATTTGTGATAGATGGCAACCAACTACTGCTGTCTATAAAAGTTGTTATCATCAAATTGAACGCTTATCGGAACGATATGATTTAACACTCGTTCATTTTAGTGAGGATAAAATATCGCAAATTGACACACGACTCTTTAAGCATGTCAAACGAGTACAACTACTGGACAATATGACTCGTTTAAATTTTGCCGAGATTAAATACAACGATTTTCAGTTTGCGTACTTTCCTGATATTGGAATGAACTACGAATCGGTTTGTTTATCAAATATGCAGGTTGCTCCTATTATGGCCACGGGTTATGGGCACCCAGTAAGCACCTTTGGATCGAAGATTGATTATTTTATTGGTGGATTGGATTCTGAATTACCAGCATTAGCAACAACGAATTATAGCGAGAGGTTAGTTTTAATTCCTGGTATAGGAGCGCATCCAGTTTTTCCAAATTATCAGCGTAAACACCCAACACCAGATAAGTTTATTATCAATTGTTGCTGGACGACACAAAAGACTAATTATCCGATGTTGGAAGCATTGCGAAATATTCAAGAACGTGCAAATATACCTGTTCACTTTAATTTTTTCCCGTCTTGGACGATTAGCCGTTATCAGGCAGCGATTTCAGTGCGGCAGGAATTGACCAATTTTTTCAAAGGGGCTGTGACTATTTATTTTGATACCCCCTATCATGGGTATTTAGAAATCTTGGAAAATGGCCGATTAACACTTGACTCGTATCCGTTTGGAGGGTATAATACAATAGTGGACTCTCTGTTTGTAGGGTGTCCTGTTGTTACTTTAGAAGGTACGCGATTCTTTAACCGTGCCTCTTCGGCTTTAATGCGAAAAGTAAATCTCCCGCAGCTTGTTACAACTAATCGTGATGATTATGTGGATAAAGCGGTAGAACTTATTAACCACCCAGAAGAGTTACAACATATAAGAGACGCTGTGACGGTTATTGATATGAAGGCATTACTGGTGGATACTGAGGAACCGACTTACTTTGCGAATGCTATTGATTACTTAATAAAGCATCATTCGGAATTAAAAGATGGCCGGGAGCCTCTTATTTTGGCATGAAACTTGCACTTAGGAGTTAAATATGAGCGAATTAAAAATTGAAGCTGTTATACTCGACGAAGTTTTACCGCACCCAAACGCTGATAAGCTAGATTTATTGCGTTTTGGTTCAAATACGGTGTGCGATGAGCGCGGCAAATATAAAGCCGGTGATGTTGTTGCCCATTTTCCACCTGACATGCTTATTCCTAATGTCTTGGCTAAACAGTTAGGGGTAGAGAATTATCTTAAAGAGGCAATTTATCCAGGTGATGCCTATAAGTCAAAATGTCGCGTGGCAGCCATTAGATTGCGGGGTTGCCCTTCTTTTGGGTTTGTATTCCCAACTCGTTGGGCATATAGTCCAGGTGACGATTTGACGGCTCGTTTTCATGGTGTTAAATTTGAACCACCTGAACCTACATGGTATACGACCGGGTTACATGCCAAGGGTGATCCACGTTTTCATTGTTATACGGAAATTGAAAACTATCGTAATTCAAGATATACTAATGCAATTCCAGTAGATACTCTTGTTAGAGTAACTGAGAAAATTCATGGTACTAATAGTCGTGTTGGTATTATTGATGGTGAATTTATGTGCGGCTCGCATAAATGTACCATGAAGGAACTTGATAAAAATGACAATCCATCTGTTTACTGGCAACCATTAACTGGCGATATGAAGGATATGCTTTATTGTCTTGCCGAAGGCGGTAAGAATGTAATTGCATTTGGCGAAATTTTCGGCTCAAAAGTTCAATGCATGGATTATGGAATTGTCGGACGCGGAGGCTATCGCCTCTTTGATATTTCTGTTAATGGTGAATATCTCTCATGGGAACAGGTTGAATACTATGCAACTCGTTTTTGTATTCCTTTGGTTCCATTACTGTATAAAGGTCCGTTCTCCCATGAGATAGTTGACCAGTTTGTGGATGGTTTGACAACAGTAATTGATCCTGAGCAAATTAAGTCTAAGTTTAAAGGTCGTGAAGGTATTGTTATTACGCCTTTGATTGAACAATTTAGTCCTGAATTGGGTGGCCGCATGATTCTAAAAGCGGTTTCAGTTGATTACTTACAGAATAGAAAGAGTGATTCACACTAACATGACAAAAGACCTTATTGCAAAATTTGTGAGGGAATACAATGGAAGTGACCTCCCTGGTGATTTGTTTACTTATTTAACAAAGATGGAGGGTATTAAAGAGACACGCCGTAAATTGGAGAAAGAGCGTTGTCAAATTGATGCCAGCTACCATAAAGCTAAGGAAGAGTGGGCACTTAGATTGCGAGCATTGCAAGCTACTTGTCCTCACCCTGAGACTGCATTCTGTGGCGACCCTGCGGGAGGGCATGACTCGTATTACATCTGTACATATTGTGAAAAGGTATTATAATGAAATTAAACACAAAGAAAGCATCGGACATTAAGGCTCGATTAGCAGCCGGAGCCACGCAAAGACAGGTGGCAAAAGATTATGGTATTAGTAGATCGGTTGTGTCCGATATTGCTACTGGGCGTATTTGGAAATCCGCCCCTGGTACTGTCCCGGCTAAACGTGCTGGTGGGCAATCTAAGCCATCCGCAAAATATAACCCTACGGATGAACGTATTTTAGAGTTAGGGGCTGAAATAAATCATCTGCGTGATGAACGGAGTGTTTTACAGAAGCAGGTTAAGGCCATGTCAAAATCGCATGGACTCTTTAAGGCAATTACAAAGGAAATGGGCGCCCTTGTTAAACCTCTGACTGCTTTACCAACTGTGGTCTCAGTAAAGCGTGGGCACGTAAAAGATCGACAAATTGAAGAACATCTTGTGATGCATTTGAGTGATGGGCACCACGATCAAATTGTTAAGCCGTCTGATTGTGGTGGTTTAGAAAGATATGATTTTAGAATCAGTATGCGACGTGCCGAACAATATGTTGATACTGTTTTAAAGTGGACCCAGCAAACTTTAAATCCACAGTTTTATTTTCCGTCATTGACTGTATTGGCGTATGGCGATCATACAAGCGGTGAAATTCACAACCACATGCAGCGGTCGTACTTCCGAAATATGTTTAAGAATGCGTCCGCCATTGGTCAACTTCATGCATTGATGTATCGTGACTTGGCTCCGTATTTTGAGACAGTGAATGTTGTTTATGTTCCAGGCAATCATGGTCGCCGGTCTATTAAGAAGGACTATCATGGCGCTCACGATAATTGGGACTATTTAGTTGCAGATACAGCGGCTCAGCATTGTAGCGATATTAAAAATATCAATTTTGTTATTCCAGATGCATGGTCTATCAATTTAGATATTAACGGCGTTGGTTTTAGTGTATTTCATGGTGACGATGTACGTTCGCAATTGGGTGTGCCGTGGTATGGAATGGAACGACGACAGAATCGTATCACTGCTCTTACATCTTTGCAGGGTGGTAACAGAATTCGTTACTTTTGTTGCGGGCATTTTCATCGTCCAGCCACTTTGTCACAGTTTGATGGTGAATTATTGATGAATGGCCCGTGGGTTGCTACCGATGCCTATTCTTATAATGCGTTTGGTGGTTATACTGAACCAACACAATTGCTACATGGAGTTGGACAAAAATATGGTGTAACATGGAGGTTGCCTGTTAAGCTAAAGACTGATGATGAACACCTGGGACCACAACGCTATAAGATTGATTTAATGCGAGAAATTGGAAATGCCTAGTACAGTTGAGCGATTAACTCAAAAAGGACTAATCCGCCCACCATCTTGGTTAGCGGATAATGTCATTTATGAAACCGTGATGGGTTCAGTAGCTTATGGTGTTTCTGTTGATATATCTGATTTTGATACGATGGGTGTTTGTGTTCCGCCTAAAGAAATGGTATTTCCACATTTAGCCGGACGTATTGAAGGATTCGGCAGGCAACATCAGAAGTTTGTTTGTTATCAAAAGCATCATGTACTTGTACCTGATGACCTCGGTGGCCGAGGGCGGGAATATGATTTAAATGTCTATAATATAGTGCATTATTTTCATTTATGTATGGAGAATAATCCTAATATGGTGGCGTCACTATTCACGCCACAAGACTGTGTATTGCATTGTACAAAGATTGGAAATATGATTCGTGATAAGCGTCGAATCTTTTTGCATAAAGGCTGCTGGCATAAATTTAAGGGATATGCTTACAGTCAACTTCACAAGATTCGGACTCGTAACCCCGAAGAAGGCAGCAAGCGGGCTGAGATTATTGATAAGTTTGGATGGGATGTGAAATTCGGGTATCATACGGTGCGTCTATTATCTGAGGTTGAGCAGATTCTAACCGAAGGCGATTTGGACATTAGACGTAATCGTGAACAGTTAAAAGCTATTCGTCGCGGTGAAATGACGGCTGAGGATTGTATTGCGTGGGCGACCACGAAGGAACAAGCCTTGGAGCGGGCGTATGAAACAAGTCAATTGCCGTATGGTCCTGATGAACAAGCAATTAAAACATTATTGTTTGAATGCCTTGAAGAACATTGGGGGTCATTAAAAGGCTGTGTCTATGGTGAGTCGCCATTAAATGCGGCATGTCGTTTAATGCAAGACATGCAACAATTGATAAATCATTATCAAGTGGAGTTGAATGATGGAGAAAGATAAACAAAATAACGACTTGCGGGTTGCGCCCAATAAAGGGACGGGGGAGTGTGGGCGCACCCGCAGTCATAAAAATGTGATACAGTGGGTACAATGTGCGAGTTCACTTGTGGGTTGTCCTATTTTTCACGATCAACGTATTGTTGAGGTTAAATTATGATGCCTGTCTTTATTTCTGCGTTAGAGTTTCTTGGGCTACCGATGGAGGATGAGGACGAAGATTTATCAGAATTTGAAAACTTACAATTGGAGTTCGAGGATGAATCTAGTTGACCAACTATTACAACATGCTGAGGGCTGCGCGGAAAAATCGGAAACTTCTCGACAACAAGTTTCCACTTACCAAGATATGATGGATTCGTTACCTCGGTTGTTTCCCGCCCCTGATGATATGTATGTCCGGTCGCCTGATATTGAATATGATTTGGCTCTTTTTTATTCATTACAGTCAAAGGAACAAGATGATGCTTTGAGAATGGTTTTAAGCATGACCTTTGGAGCGCTTGAATGGGAGGGGGAAATTGACAAAGCGGAAAATACATTGACTCTTCGGACGTTAGTAAAGTGTGGAGAGTATACAGTTTTGATTAAGATTATTGGAGCCAATCATAAACACTATCATTTGACAGACGTTCAAGATGTTGGTTTAAAATTAGTTGGTAGGGCTACCAGTGTTAAATTTGTTCCGTGGGAGATTTTACGGCCTGACATCACACCTGAAATTTTATTAGAACAATGCGTTCAGTCAAATGCGGTATCTTATGTCTCTCGTCAGCAAGCTAAGATTCTGAGTGAATTGGCAGCAGTATTACCGCCAAATGTACCGGCAGCCGATGGAGTATCTGCTACTTTGGGTTTAAGTTACGACGCTGATATTACTTATCTTTGTGATCCTTCGGGTAAAAAGCGGGCATTTTTAGACAAGTATCTTGGTTATAATGGTTGGTCGGCAACGATTCAAAAACGAACGGCTGATTTTAGTCTACATACAATTTTTGAAATTAGATGTAAAATAGGTAAGTTGCGGTTACGAGTGTCGATTGTTGATGCTTGTAAAGATAAAGAACAATTATTTCTTGTTGGTGATTTACCAGAACTTTTAGTTTACAAGGCCGTGCGTAGTACCGACCCAGATTACAAAGCTACACTTAAAATGTTTAAGACAAAATATGGATATTGAATCAGTAGCCGAAGCGCTCAAAAATCCTAAATTGAATCTGATGGAGCAAGCACGTTTGTTGCAAACATTAGAACCTCGCAAACGTAGTGTTCATGGTTTAACGCTACGTGAAATAGGGCGCAGGGTTGGAAAGTCCTATTTATGGGTACGACGCCGGTTGGCATTATTACAATTACCAGAAGAAGTCCAAAAGGCAGCCGAAGAGGGACTATTTACGCCTACCGATTTAGAAACAATGTTTAGTTATGGAAAGTCGCGTTGGAATCAATCGGCTTTACGAATATTAAAAGATAAGAAGAAAGGTTTAAGGACAGATAGGAACGATTTACGTCATAAGACAACTCGTAAGAGCCATGAACGTATCCGACAGATGATTCGATACTTAATGAGTAAAAATATTGGTGGTTTACCAATTCGATTGTTAGCGTGGTGCTTAGGTCGTGTTGATGACCAGCAGATTTATGCTGAGGTTAAGGAACTAATAGGAGACGACCATGCAGAAGAAGATGTACCCTTCACCGGAAGAACTGATGAAGCATAAAGCCGAAGGTGTGGTAGAACCTACTAAATTAGCAAAAGGTATTAAGTTATTAGTTGAGACAACAGCTAAGATTTTTGAGTTTGAAATGCTCGGCGGAGGGCGTGCAATTGTTAGAAGTACAGGCAAAATTTTCAGGAAGAATACGCCCTGTCAAATTGTTGGAAGTTTATCGAAAGATGGCACGTTATTTGCTGATATGGTAGTTAGAGAAAAGCATCTAATTATTGCTTTACCTAAAGGACGTTATACCACAGGATTGATACGTGGTGCTAGTTTACAGGGTCCAGATTGGTCGTATGAAATGTGGGCAGCGGAGATTCGTAAATGATATTTCTTGATACGGAAACTTGTGGTCTACATGGAATGCCGGTTCTTTTGCAATATGCAGAAGATGATGGCCCTATTCATTTATGGGAATTTTGGAAGGAACCTGTACAACGCACCCTTGATCTAATTGAATACATTACTCACCATGAAATTGTAGGTTTTAATCTTGCATTCGACTGGTTTCATTTAGCAAAGATTTACACAATTTGGAGTCTATTACCACCAGATTGGATACCTGAACAGCATATTGGTGAGATTGCTTTGAAGGAACCAGAAGGCATGGATGGCCCTTGTATAAAGCCGGTGGCAGCTTGCGATCTTCTCTTACACTCGCGTCGTGGTCCATATCAGTCTTTAATGGCTCGTGAGGATATTCGCATACGGCGTGTACCTACAGCTTTGGCATACGCCCTAGCTCAAGAATTAGAGAGGCGGATTGAACTTGATGGAATCTATTTTGCAAAATCGGCGGATAAAGAAGCACCAAGATGGAAGGTCTATGATATTGTTTCAAAACGTGGAATTGTAAACCAAGATTTCAAAGATGTTGTCTTAAAGTTTCATGCCGCTGGTGGTCTAAAATTCTTAGCAGAGTACGCATTGAAAATGCCCCCAAAACATTATTTTTCGGACGTAGAACTAGATTCTAGCTGGCGTCCGTATGAGCTTGGTTATGCCCCAACCGCCCTGGCTGTAGCAAACCAACCAGATTGGAATTGCTATGATGATAGTGGCAAACTGATAGGGATGGCTTGGCCCGCTTTAATTTACGAGCATATTAAACATTGGAGTACCAACGAACCGGCAAGGGAATATGCAAATGACGATGTAAAATATACACGACTTTTGTGGGAGCATTTTGGCAAACCAGAGCCGGGGGATACTGATTCAGAATTAGCGTGTATGGTGGCTGCTGTTCGATGGAGAGGGTTCACAATTAACAAGGAAGGTATTGAAGAGTTACTACAAAAAGCTGTAGCAACTGTTGCACAATCTCCTGTTAATGTAAATAAGCCACATGCTGTCCGTAAATATCTTTCTGAATGTATGGATGAAATGGAATCCTTGATTATCGAGGAAAGCACTAAGAAACAAAACATCGAACAAATTGAAACTTGGACAATTGATGAGGAAGAACAATGTACCAAGTGTGGTGGCGATGGTGATGAGGGACATTGTATCCGTTGTAATGGAACTGGTAAGTTGTTTGTAGGCAGGCACCCCGCTGCAATTAGAGCCGCTGAAATTTTAGCCGTAAAGATTGCTGCCAAGGAAGTTGAATTATATACCAAACTTCTACAGGCTGGCAGGCTTCATGCAAGTTTCAAAGTTATTGGTACGCTGTCATCACGTATGTCTGGCGGTGATGGACTTAATGCTCAAGGCATTAAACACGCTGAGAATGTTCGTATGATGTTTCCATTAACATGGCCAGGATACATGCTATGTGGCGGTGACTTTGATTCATTTGAAGTAACGATTGCTGATGCTGTGTTTGATGATCCCGACTTGCATCAAACGCTCTTAGATGGTAAGAAGATTCATGCTCTATTAGGTGTAGAACTTTATCCACATCTAAGCTATGATGAGATTGTTGCATCGGATGGAGCCAAAGCCCCTGACATTGATTTTTATACCCGGTCTAAGCAAGGTATGTTCGGATTTCTTTACGGTGGGGACCATACAACATGGAATAAGCGTCTGAATATTCCTGCCGAGCAAGCACATAAAGCCTATGACAAGTGGTGTGCAAAATACCCCGGTATCGGCCGATCCAGATTGCGTATTCAAAATGACTTCTGTTCAATGCGTCAACCAGAAGGTATTGGCAAACAAGTTGTCTGGCACGAACCAAAAGATTATGTAGAAACTTTCCTTGGATTCCGCCGATATTTTACACTTGAAAATAGGATTTGTAAAGCATTATTTACGCTTGCAAATAAACCGCCAGCGGCATGGAGAAATTGCCAAATTAAGGTGGTACGTAGGGATCGTATGCAGACCGCAGGTGGCGCTGTGCAAAGTGCCCTATTTGGCGCAGCCTTTCAGATTCAAGCGGCTAATATGCGGGCGGCTAATAATCACTTAATTCAATCGGCAGGTGCCCAGATTACTAAAGAAACCCAGCGTAGAATCTGGGACTTGCAACCGGCTGGTGTTAATGAATGGCGGGTAGCCCCCATGAATATTCACGACGAAATTATGTGCGTTACACATCCTGATTTCAAACGAGCCGTGGCTGAGCGTGTGCGCGATACAGTTGAATCCTTTAGACCACAAGTACCATTGATTGGTATAAAATGGAATCTTAACATGGAGCATTGGGCTGAGAAAAAGAAGTCTGGCCCCGATATGATGCATGTAACTTATAAGAAAGCAGGTTAAAATGAGTGATACCGATGATCTACATCCGCGAGTGATGAGGGCCTGGGCTTTAAATATGTTACATGGTCGGCGTAAGGAATTAGATCAAGCTGCCCTCCGTGAAGATTACCCAGAAGCCGTTTTAATGGCGATCAATTATACATTGATGGAATTGGAATTAGATTTGGCCGAGAAAACCGGAGAGATTGAACCACGATGATTAAGGTTTCTATTGATCCACGAGTCTACAAAGATTATCACGGGTTGCTGCGAGCGGCTTGTGATTGGCTAAGAGAAACGCAGCGTATTCCGCATAGATTAAATGTTACATTGTTTACCGACAAAAATATGCGAGAATTTGTGAGATTAGTTGATTATCCTGAAAAGAATGCATTGGGTATTTTCTTTTTAAATTCACGCGATATAATCATTAGACAGCGACGGTATGAAAATGTAAAAGTTGTCAAAGATGGTCGTAAATTTAAACATAGACTTGACCGATTCCTTTATGTAATAATGCACGAGTTTGCTCACTATGAACAATTCCGCGATGGAAAAGAATTAAGCCATCGTAACATTGAATCAAGAGGAATGCATTTGGTTAGACAATTTAAGGATTATTGGCATGAACAATGCTCTCTATTACACAGTGCTTAATCATTTAGCGGAGAATACTAAACTCTCGCAGTTGATTTCTCTGCTTGTCTATACTTATAAATTAGATGATATACCATTTCCAGAGGATAAATTAGTTGGGGACTGGGAAGTAGCGCGTCCTGGCCGAAGAGTAAAAATTACTTGGACTGATCCATATCGTGTTGAGTATGGTTTTCTTTTTACATTACCAGGATTGTGCGAGGATTTATTTAAGGGCGGGTTGGTACAAATTCCTGAAAGTGAAGATGATCCAACAACACAACGCTGGTATACTCTAAAGCATTTAGCAATTTTTGCAGACACATTAGAATTGGAGCCAGAATTATGAGCGAGAATCGTGATGTTGAATTAGAAGTAGATAGCCTTGCGACCCGTGAGGTAAGGGCCTTGGCAAGTCAATGCAAGTTTGATGACTGGAAAACTGGACCAATTGCTAAGCTACGACGAAAGATTGTAGACTTAGCAAAGACTAACCCCGAAATTCTTGATGGAGAAAAGGCATGAATTGGGAATCTGCTGTAAATACAATTCGTGGCAAGAATCTGGTTGGTTTAACAACCAAAGAAGATGTTGATTTACTTTTTCAATATATGGATAAAATTGAATTCGGTCTGGAACGTCTTGCAGGAGAGGGCGATGAAAAAGCCCTATGTGTTATTAAAGGCGACTGGCGAGAATACTGTGGGGTGGCTTAATGAGATATGCTTACATTTTATGGTGTTTACTTTGGCTTCCAGTTTTGTATATTAGTCGTTATGTATTTTGTTTTAGTGTTTTAATGATTCACGGGGTCGAAAGATTTAACGACGCTCTTGATTGGACGCGATAGATGGATAAGCCACGAATTCGTAAACAGCATGGCCCTGAGTATGGCATACAACGTGCCATAGTCAAGTTTCTACGGCTACGTGGATGGCATGTGGAGCGTGTGGTTGGCATTGGTTGGCAGTATGGTTTGCCAGACCTTTATATTACACACCCTAAGTTTGGTCAGCGTTGGTTAGAAGTTAAGAATCCCGATGAATATACATTTACTAAACATCAAAGACAAAAGTTTCCAATCCTTGATGCATTTGGCACGGGCATCTGGATTATGGTAGGTGCAACTGAGGAAGAGTATGAGAAACTTTTTAAGTCACCTAATTGGAAAGAATACTGGAAGGATTCTTGGGGAGAAATTGATATAGACGCCTTATTACTTGAAATAGAGGAAGAAGAAAATGCCAGTTCATACAACGACGAAGAACGGGAAACCGGCTTATCAATGGGGTAATACCGGCAAAAAGTATACTTACACAGCCGGTAATGCTGCGAGCCGCGAGCGAGCTAAGAAGAAAGCAATCCAACAGGGGTTAGCGGTTGCTAACAGGACTGGAACGAAACCAGAATTATAATGTTATTACAAGTTAATCCTAATAGTTGGTCGTGTATGGCAGCCGCCTTTTCGACGGCATTAGGCATACGATTTGCTGATTTTATTAAGTTGATGGGGCATGATGGAAGTGGACAACCTTATGAAGATAAAAGATTTCATCGTGGTTTCCATATTCAAGAGTGTATTGATCTATGTTTAATGACAGGATTTGCTTGTACTGAGATTCAATGCTATTATGGTTCAAAACCTTTTGTCGAGTCTATTGAGTCAGTTCCAGTTTATCCACTTAAAGACTGTGAATTTCGTTTTCAGCATTATCTACGAAAAACTAAACGTGGTGTTATTACTGGATTGGGACAATGTTTCGGTCATGCTGTAGCTTGGGACGGAAAATTTATTTATGATCCTCGCTCACCTGGATATATGTATCGGTTTGAGGACGCTGTAAAATATAATTTTCGGCCACAAACATTATGGATATTGACAAAAATGGAGCCGGATGATGTCAAAAAGATTCTGGAAGGTTGACGATCCATTGTTTGAATCGTTGCCTAACTATGATAAAACAAAAATTCAAGAATTACTAAAGTCTGTTCAGCTTGGTCGAACAGATATTAAAGATGAATTAACACTACAGTTATTATCACTTTGTAAAGTTATTCTTCAAAAACGATTATATAAAAATCCTGCTTTGCAACGCTGCGCAGCGGATTTAGTCGGAAATTTGATGTTGCGAACTTGCACCTTTGTTGATGAAGTTTTGAATCAAAATTATTGCTGCGATGACTTATTTCGATATTATTGTCAAATCATAAAGAATGCTATTTATGATTTCAATATGGAGGATAACCCTGGTGTGACAGGTAGCGGTCCTAATAAGCAATATTGTCAACGGTATAGAAAAGGTCGAACAATGCCAGTGAGGGTTAAATTAAAGGATGAATTGCTACAAGTAAACCCGACATTGGTGGTAGAACTTGAAGATATACTCTTGACATTGGCTGAGACAGACCACGAGCGTGAGGTTATCGTCTTACGATTTCAAAATTATACTGAGTCTGAAATTGCTGATAAATTAGGTGTCACACAACAATGGATCAATCAAATACGTGTTGCATTAGAAAAGCGGTATGATGAATATTTACAACGTGAGCGCCTTACATAGAAAGGGACGTAGCATGAGAAAGATTTTGTATCCTGTGTTGGCTGTGTTGGCATTGGCTGTGATCGTTGTCGATCATTATACAGTGAATACTTATCTTAGCGAATTTGAGGAGGCCCGCAATTATAATACTGCGGAAATGGTGCAAGCCTTCCAGATGCAAGACACTGTATTGTTTGCACAAGGCTTACAAGAGACGTTGATGATAACCAGTCGAAGACTTGAAAAGACAGAAAATCAAGTAATCGAGTGTGTTAAATACATCCAACAATTACGTGAAACAATTATGCAACAAGAGACGGCAGTATTAAGTGCGTCTGCAACTATTAAGGAATTGACAGATGATAATGCTAAGTTGCAAAAGAGTCTTGATGAATGTTCTTCACAATTGGAACTAAAACGACGTGAATTGGAGCGTGTTAAAAAGGAATTGGAAGATTTAAAAGACACCACTAAAGATTTAAAGAAAGCTAAAAAGGATTTGGAAGCAACTAATAAGACGCTTGTAGATGGTATTAACTGGATTCGGGCCGAATATGAGCGTATTACTGGTACGCCTGCCCCACTTCCTCCTGACACGTTGAGGTAAATTATGCGGCTATTTTTATTTGCATTATTGGTGTTTAGTGGCATAGGATTTGCTCAATATCATAGATGTGTTCAGGTGCAACGATGGCATTTAACACAACGAAATCTTGAGATTCAACACCAACTAAATCGCCTTCGTTATAAATTTGACTTACTGAGACAGCATACCGACGATTTACAATTGGAATTGTATAATGTTAAAACGCCGTGAATTCTTAATGCAGGCCCACAAATATAATGCTAAAAAGCATAATGTTAGTGGTCACTATATTTCAGAAAAATTAGACGGCACGCGCTGTTTCTGGGATGGCGGCATTAGTCGTGGTCTACCAACTGACCAGATACCGTGGGCGAATCTCTTTCACCCTAAGACTGGCGAAAGAAAATCAAAGATCAAGCCAGTGGCTTCTGGTTTGTGGAGTCGTTATGGTAATCCTATCATGGCTCCTGATTGGTGGCTTAATTTACTACCATGTATCCCATTAGACGGAGAACTATGGGCTGGTCGTGGTAATTTCCAACTATGCCGATCAATCTGTTCAAAGGATGAACCTATATCAGAAGAGTGGCAGAAAATTGATTATGCTGTTTGGGGCAGTCCGCCTTTTGAAGCTGTGTTTATGGACGGTCGCATTAACTGCCCACAATTCAGGCGGGAGGTTTATTTCGATGAAGTTACTAAATGGTTAAAAACTCGCCCGGAAGGATTTTTGCGCGACTATCGTTTCTTGTCAATCGGCACAACCTTTGAGGCTGAGTTAAGTATTCTACGGAATGCAATACAGTCTGAGGGACAGATTTACCTGTGGCAACAAAAACGACTTCCACTGGACGGAGCCGATGAGATTGTCGAACAGGAACTTAATCGAGTTTTAGATTGTGGCGGCGAGGGAGTTGTTATACGCGATCCTGATGGAACATGGATGCCTCAGCGCTTATATACGGTGTTAAAATACAAACCATTTGAAGATGCCGAAGGTACGATTGTTGGTTTTACAAGCGGTCGTGAAACGGAACGTGGGTCAAAACATCTTGGAAAGATTGGAGCATTGATTCTTGACTATGAGGGCCAACGACTTGAGTTATCCGGCTTAACGGATGAAGAACGCGAGTTTGCAGATAAGGATGAATTTTTTGCCCGGACAAATCCTGGGGTTGATATGCCAAAGGGAGTTCAGGCAAAACATTTTAAATATGGACAAATAGTTACTTTTAAATACCGTGAGCTATCGGACGATGGCATTCCTAAAGAAGCCCGGTACATGCGACAAAGGGGTGAAGAATGAGATTACCACATTATTTAAGTCCGTCACAGATTGCTCTTTGGTATTCAGATCGTGATGAATATTATTTGCGACATTTAGCTGAAATGCGTGTGCAAGCAATGCCGCAGGCGACTTATATGTCAATCGGTGCATCATTTGATGCTTATGTTAAATCAGCAATGTTTGAAACAATTTTTGGTAAAGGGGCGGACCCTCGATTTGAATTTGATGCTATTTTTACCGATCAGGTAGATGAAGTCAATCGTGACTGGGCGAAGGAACACGGCAAGTATGTTTTTGAATCATACAAATTATCGGGAGCGTATGATGAATTATTGTCGTTATTACAACAAAGCAAATACGCCCCTCAATTTGAGTTTAAGATTGAAGGCACAGTTGAAAATGTACCACTTTTAGGTAAGCCAGACTTGCGTTTTGTGCATCCTTTAGGTGCCCATGTTATTTTAGACTGGAAGGTAAACGGTTATTGTTCTAGGTCAGCTACAAGTCCTTGTAAGAATTATCGGCTAGTTAGGGATGGTTGGACTGCCGAAGTAGCAAAAGCGTCTCGTGGCGCTAATTCGCCACATAAGGATTATAAACCAATGGATTGGAAGGGCGTCGAGATTCATAATGGATGGCTGGAAGAAGCTAATTCAGATTGGGCGGACCAATTAGCTATTTATTCATGGATGTTAGGAGAGGCTGTAGGGGATGAAAATGTAATCGTATGTATAGACCAAGTGGTAGCCAAACCAAATGAACCACGGCCACTACTTAGAATTGCTAATCATAGGGCACGAATTTCATCCGTACATCAACAAAATTTAATGCGGAATATTCAAGCCTGCTGGACGGCAATTACTACAGGTTATATTTTTGATGACTTGACTAGAGAAGAAAATGATGAGAAATGTGCGTTACTTGAACAGCAAGCAATCCGCACGAATATTGATACACCAGAACAGCAATGTATTAACGATCTGACACGCCAACATAGGTTTAAGTAATGCTTACCAACATACGGAAGCCTGAACCGCAAGACTTAAATTATATCCTTGACATTGATTTAAAATGTTTTGAGGATAACTGGTCTTATAATGAGTGGAGAGAAACATTATATGACCCGCGTTATGGGGTTCTAGTTGGTACGTACAGAAGTTTACCTGTTGGATTTATAGTGTGGTTTAGTGGAACAAAAGAAGGTTTAATTACACGCTTAGGAGTTAAACCAGCTTATCAACGAAAAGGTGTTGGCTCTCAACTTTTATCCGCTGTTGAAGTTATTTTAGTACAGCAAGCTATAAAGGAAGTTCATTTTCCTATTACAGAAAGTCTTTGCCAACCTGGACAATCAAATGATGTAAGTCGTTGGTTGACAAAACGTGGTTATCGTGCTACTTGTTTGATACGCGGGAAGGGAATTTATTGCGGGGTGAAGGAAGATGAAATTGTCTTTCAAAAACTTTTAGAGGAGACAAGTAAACATGCGACAGAGAATCGCAAATCATAGAATGAATCGAAGAGATTTCTTTGAATCCAGAGTACGTCCTGTACGCCCATTGACAAAATTAGAGGTACAAAAAAAAGCTGAACGGTTTGCAAAGAAATATTTAAAGGAACAGGGCTTAATTGGTCCTAAACTCCCTACTATGTGGAAAGTAGATATTGGTGAAAAAGAGCCACTTATTGTTACGGCCTTAACTCGTTCAGATGCGAGGTCAGAAATTAAGAAAGAACTAGGCGTTAAGAAACTTCCAGTTGGACTTAAAATTGAAAAGGTAGTTTATGAACCCCCTATTTACAGACAGATTAAAGGCAGCTAATCTCACTGGTGAAGTTATATTTAATATCTTCACACATTTAGAGACTATTTTGCGCGAGTCAAATTCAGGTCAAGCTGCATTGACTTTGGGCTACATTGCACCGACTGATGATATACAAGAAGGTGACTTAGTACCAACAATCAATGTTGTTTTGACACAATATCAAAAGCCGGACTACGATCATGCTAATAAATCCTGATGTGACACTATTGCCACGATTGCCAGAAGGGGCGGTGCCATTATCAGGAGTTGGGCACGTACAGTTAGCTATTTATAAGCAAACAAGGTATCATTGGTGCCCGGCATGTGATGGTTGGGTCGCAGGCGACCCAATTACAACATTTGAACATGAACGTGGTATTTTATGTGGTAGGCACGGCACGTCATATCATTGCCGCCGCTGTAGAACAGAACTCAGTTTTGTAGGGTGCTATTTTTGATGGATTATCCTCGCGTGATTCATATTGAAACAACCGGACGATGCAATTCACATTGCGTATTTTGTCCACACAGTCGGTCATACCGACGACTGATGGATATGCCACAAATATTGTTTGAGAAAATTTTAAAGGATGTAAAAGATATACCACAACGAGTTATTATTGTACCTTTAAAACTTGGCGAACCACTTGTGGACCCATTATTTTCAAAACGCTTGCTACAAATTGATGAACAGCTACCAGAGGCTTATTTAGAATTGCATACAAACCTTAATATATTACCACGCGAGTTTATTCCAACACTTAGAAAGTTACGGCGTGTTAATCACATCTGGGTGTCATTGAATTATTATACGGCAGCGAGTTACCAAGCGGCTACCGGAATGAAATTTGACCAAACCCTGTACAACATTAAAAAGTTATTGGAAGCCCGACTACCACATACGATTGCCATTGGACGGGTTTTAGATTACACCATCGAGGACCAAAAATGGTTAGATTGGGTTAGACGCACTTTTCCACAAGCTAAACCGGCATTTTTACATCGTGGAGATTGGTGCAATAATATTGAAACACCAAATACTATCAATGATGGATTTTGTAAGCGTACACTTGAAGTGTCTATTTGCTGTGATGGTAAGGTCGCACTTTGTTGTATGGATGGGTTGTGTGAATACCCATTAGGAGATATAACTAAAGAGCATATTTTAGAGGTTTATAATGGGTCAAAAGCGAGCGCCCTGCGTCGTATGACACAGAGGTTACAAGAACCCTGTGCCTCTTGTACTTTTGTCTAAGGAGGCGACAAATATGTGGGAATTTTTAACGACTCAACTTGCTAATAATCAATTCTTATCCGGCGGTGCGGTACTAGCCATTTTTGGTGGATTAGCATTATATCTACGAAGTATCCCTTCATATATTTTTACGTGGACAAAACATCGTTTAATTACAGAAATTGATATTCCAGATCGTGACGAAGCCTTCAAGTGGATGAATGTTTGGTTGTCTCAACATCCTTATAAAAAGCGTTGCCGTTGGTGGACGGTTCAAACACGTCGTCAAAGAGATTATGACGAAGGGCCAGGAGATTCACGGGAACGAAAGAAACCGAAGATTATTTTATCACCTGCCCCCGGCTTGCATTTTTTGTTTTATAAACAGAAGTTAATGATTTTGTATCGTGAACGAAAAGATACTCAAGGTAAGGGTGACACGGCGGCATTAGGTTTTCGTGAAACTTTTACCATCAAGTTATTTAGCCGTAACAAACAAGTTGTTTATGATTTGATTGAAGAAGCAAGACTTGCTGCGCATCCAGTCGATTCAGAACGACTAAGGATTTTACGTCCTGACTATAATGAGTGGTGTGAAATTACAAAAAGATTACTACGCCCATTCAAATCTGTCATTCTGGATAATGACCTCAGTGGTAGAATCCTACAAGATGTTAAACAGTTTATTGAGTCAGAAAAATGGTATAATGAAATAGGTATACCATATCGTCGTGGGTATTTACTTTCTGGCCCTCCTGGTAACGGTAAAAGTTCATTAGTTACTGCAATTGCATCAGAGTTACGTCTTGATATTTGTACCTTAAATTTAAGTAACCATAGTCTAAATGACGAAAAACTTGTGGAACTTATGGCGAATGTTCCAATGAATAGTTTAGTTTTAATCGAGGATGTTGACTGTGTATTCCATGAGCGCAAAAAGGTGGATGATAGTGAAAGTGTTACCTTTTCTGGTTTACTGAATGCAATTGATGGTGTAATGTCTAGTGAGGGCCGGATTTTATTTATGACAACCAATCATAAAGAAGTGCTGGACCCCGCTCTGATCCGCCCAGGTCGAGTTGATGTAGACATAACAATCGACAATGCATCAAGGGCACAGGCCAGTAATTTATTCCTTAGATTCTTTCCTGATATGCCTGATCTGGCTGAGGGCTTTGGTGATAAAATGACAAAAACGTCAGTAAGCATGGCACAATTGCAAGGGCATTTGTTAAAATATCGGCACGATGCAATCTCGGCCTTGACTTACCCCGTAAATGAGGTATAATTGTAATGATGAAGCGTCTTTTAATAGCCTTGATTATTTTTCTGCCAAATGTTGTATTTGCACAACAGGCTGATGAATTAAAGAAACACGTTGAGTACCTAGCGTCCCCTGAATTGGATGGACGACAAGTTGGTACAGCCGGATGTGATAAAGCAGCGGAGTATATTATACAGCAATTAAAGGTATTTGGTTATACCCCAGAAGAACAACCATTTACCATGCAACGAGTAACAGCAAAAAATGTAATTGCGGTGCGTAAAGGCAGCCTTGATACGGTAATTGTTGTAGGTGCCCATTATGACCACCTGGGACGCCGTGGTAATCGCTATTACCCTGGGGCCGATGATAATGCCTCTGGCACAGCAGCGGTTTTAGAGCTATCTAGGATGCTTAAAACGAGTCGGCGAACCATTGTGTTTATACTATTCTCTGGGGAAGAGGATGGTTTATATGGTTCGACCTACTATGTAAAGCATCCTAAATATCCAAATGATAAAACGATATTTATGCTTAATCTTGATATGATTGGGTATTTACGGCGCGATACACAAGCCTACGTACCAGATGTTCATAAAATATTGAAAGAGTTGTATATCCAATATCCATGGGCACCGTCCATAGTTATTTTGGGTGGTACGGCCAGCGACCAAGAACCTTTTGCAGATATTGGCATACCAGTTGCTTTCTTACATACTGGTTTGCATGGCAATTACCATAGAACAACCGATACACCAGATAAACTTAATTATAAAGGAATGGAGCAGATTGTACGCTTTTCGTATGATTTGATTAAAGCCCTTGACACCCACGATTTACCAGACTACAATATTACAGGAGTAAAGTATGAGCCAGTCAAGTGAAAGTCTAACTTTGAAGTATTATGGTTTAGAACGGGATTATGAAGGTAAGGGGGAGTGGATTGCTTGCGGTATTGTTGGCGCAACGTCTGATGTAACGTATTCCGAAGTACGAGAAGCACTTTCTATTTTGGAAAATTTTAGAGTGCGCCCGATTGAGGACAAAAACGCATGGGCCGATGTATTCAAGGCCGGAAAAATTATTAAATTCAAAACTCTTTGTACGGCAATTTTGATTCTATGTACCAAGTAATTTGTACGGACGCATTGACCTTATTAGATTCCATAGATTATGTCCGCATGATTTTTGTGGACCCGCCAGATACTACCAAACGCTCTGGTTATATGCTGTGGTTAGCGGATATTATTGAAATGGCCGCAGCAAAATCCGATATATTCTGGTTGTCATACAATTCTAAATGGACTTTTGAAGTCGGGGCAGTTATTGCTAGTTTGTTGCATAGGTATGAAGGGCTACAAGCAAAGCCTTGTGTTCAAATCTATGAGGACAAGCATCGGCCACTTATTCGTATAACACAGTCAAATGTGGAATTATACCCCACACCTGATAATCAAACTTTAAGCGATGTATTTGTATACCCTCGCATTAGTGATACATTGATTGAACGCTGTGTGCGGCTTTGTTGCAAGCCGTATGATACGGTGGTCGATCCATTTGCAGGCAATGGGACGACTTTACGAGTATGCAAGCGCTTAGGAATATCTTGTACGACTGGTGATATTGATCCAAATTATTGTAAGATGATTGCCGAGGAAAATGGATTACAACCTGCGATTACTAAATTTTGGCCAGCAGGTCGTTGGTATGGTGGAAAAGGAATAGGACTTGCCCATGCACCAAAGGAACTGACTAATGGACGAGAATAATATTCAGTTTGGCGACGGTGTGTGTTTGGACTGTGGATTATTTTGGTCGGAGGCATTATGTAAAGATGAAGATGCAAGTATTTTAGAATGCTTACGATGTGGTAGTAAAAATTGTCGCTTTGATCCAGTTGAAGGTACTATAGAAGAATTATTTGGGCCATTTAATGATTAAAGACGAACAAATTGAAGGCTGGATAGTAGGATACGATGAATGTTGTATTTGTGGTTATACAGGTGTGTTTGTAGCACCTGCAATTTGTGACCTTGATAATATGGAATGTGCCAATTGTGGTAATATGACATGCGAAATGATTGGAGACGAACATGGCAGACATTGTATGTGATTTTGGTGGCCGTCCTATTGAGCCGGGTGATGTGGTTGCGTACCCTGTGAGGCGTGGATCAGAAATGTGGCTTCGATCCCTACGAGTGTCACATATTGAAGTTATCCGTTCTACTCCACCAGTTTATCGAATTGCTGGTTCAAATGATTCAGGGCGTCCAGTCAAATTAGAAAATCCTGATAGATGTGTTATTCTAACAAAGGTGGTGAAAAATGCCGGGACCAGTAAGTGATGCGTATGATCCTGTGTGGGGTACAACAGATAATGCTAATGAAGTTAGACGCGCTATAAAAAGTGTGCGTGAAATGGTGTCGCATTTGATTGGCAGCGATCCACAATATATTTTAGATGTAATTCGTTATCAGAATAACAATGAAAATTTAAGGCATGTAACTTTAAGTGAACGCCAGTTACGTATTATTAGATTCTGTTTAAGTGTGGCTTTGAATGAGGAGGTTGTCTGATGCCAACTTATGATTATACTTGTCAAGCATGTGGCGAAACTTTTACTGAAAATCAACGCTATGATGATCCTATGCCATCCTGTCCTAAATGTAAATCAAAAGATACATTACGACATTTTCCATGCCCGGCTGTGCATGTTTTTTATTCACCTTGCCATCCAAGGCATAATCGTGGAATGGTAGATCAAAAACCACCTAAGATTCAACCTCAATTTCGCAATGGTGTAGGCCCAAAGAAGAAAAGGCGCACTAAAAATGACAAAAACTGAAAAACGATTTATTAAAGCGAGTTTGCATGTTATAAAGTTATTGTTGATTGCAATTGCAATAGAAGTAGCCCTTCCATTTGCGGGTGGTATTTGGTATTCTAATTGTGGGGAGAGATATGTAGAGCAAGTTTGGCTAGACCGAGCAATTTTTCATTTGAAAATTTTGCGTAGGCGATGTACCGACCCTGAATTGATTAGTGTTTTAGATTATACGATCAATCGGTATCATCATGTCGGCGGATTTGATGTAATGGTAGCTCCGTGCTTTTCTCCTGGTCGTGACTATAAAATAATAGGGCTTAATCAACCATATTGCCCCGGAGTTACAATTGATCCAGAAGTCATGTTTTACCCAATCCATGAAGGGGCTTTAGTTTTAGTTCACGAAGCACTACATGATTATTTTCCATATTGGGGTCATTCGCATGTTACACCCATTATGAAAAGGATTGAAGCGCTTTGACCAGCCTTGAATTTAAGTTGACGACTCGTTTTAACACAGAAAAATTGAGTCGTAAATTGAGAAAAGATTGGTTAAGTACCTGTCATCGGTATCGTATTACGTGGCGAAAACAATTTATGGGCGTGTCTGTATTGCCACGGTACTATGCCATGCGGCTTAATCGCCGACCTGATGGTACAACTTTTTGGGACTTTGCATTGGATAGCGAACGTCGTCCATATAAGACATTTAAAAGGGCGTATCAAGCATGTTGTAAGGCAGCGGGTATTCAACTCGAAGAAGAGTTACCTAAACGCCGAAAAAAGAAGGAAAAGAAATATACCATTACTATTTCTAAATCACAGCTTTTGTCGCACTCGCACGAGGATAACGGATGCGATATTTCAGCCGGTGTGCCAACTTTGGCACAAGATTTGCCCATTAAACGTAAACGTGGACGACCAAAGGGTAGTAAAAATAAGCCGAAAGATATAAAATGAGCGATAATATTGTGCTTATACTTGGATTCCTAGTGATTATAGTTGCAGGATTTTTGTGCGGCTATTTGATGTTTTCTATGCTTAAAATACTTTATGAATTGGCACTTATGCAGGTAGTTATTCCATGAATTATACAAAAGAACAGATAGCCGCTGCGCTTGATTATGCTGTCTTAAAACCAACGGCAACTTTGGATGATGTTCAGCGGGCGTGTTTTTTAGCTCAGAGAGAACACTTCGCCTCAGTCTGTGTTCGGCCTTGCGATGTTCAATTTGCCGCCCAATTCTGTGATGTTCCAATTTCAACGGTTGTTGGTTTTCCACATGGAACTAATGCACCAGAAATCAAACGATTAGAGGCGCAACAAGCAATACGCGACGGTGCCGAAGAACTTGATATTGTTATGAATTACTCTCGTCTTTTAGGAAAAGACTATGCGTATGTTTATAATGAATTACTTTACATAACAGAACGACTGCCGTTGAAACCAATTATAAAGGTAATTTTGGAAACGTGTTATTTAACACCGGAGCAAATTACCTCGGCATGTTTATACATTCAAAAAGTACCTCGCGCGTCGTTTGTTAAAACTTCAACAGGTTTTGGTTCAGGTGGGGCAACTTGTATGGCCGTTGAAATTATGGCTGAGGCAATAAAAACTTCAACACTACAAATAAAAGCAAGTGGTGGTATCAATACCTATCAAGATGTTTGCACCTTTTTAGACTTGGGGTGTACTCGTTTAGGTTCGTCGAAATGGAGCGAATTGTTACCATGCTAAATGTACCACCCATTTATATCAATCTTGCAGACCAACTTCGATTAAAACAATGTCGATATGGTCCAATGCTATTTCTTGCCAATGATAGATATATTGGCGGGGCTTTAGATAAATATGGAGAGTTTTCAGAAGGGGAAGTCCACTTGTTTAGGCAGCTTGTGCAACCAAACTGGACAGTTATGGATGTAGGAGCCAATCACGGAACTCATACAGTAGCCTTAGCTCAAATAGTTGGAGCTTTTGGTAGAGTTTATGCGTTTGAACCGCAACGGGTTCTATTTCAACTGGTATGTGCTAATCTTGCTTTGAATTCACTCGGAAATGTATATGCTTATTGTGGTGGTGTAGGCCGTGAATTAGGCTTTCTTAATGTTCCGCAAGTTGATTATACACGCCCAAATAATTTTGGAGCCTTGGAAATGGGAGGCATTGGTGGAGATTCTGTGCCATTAGTTACTATTGATTCCTTAACCTTACCACAATTGCATTTTGCGAAAATTGACGCCGAAGGTATGGAAGGTGATGTGATAATAGGTGCGACAGAAACAATTGCTAGGTATCGACCATTATTGTACATGGAAAATGATCGTGAAGATAAGTCCCCCGCACTTATCCAACAAATGTGGGACTTAGACTACGAATTATATTACCATATTCCATTCTACTATAATCGGTACAATTTTTACGGAGTCGCCGAGAATATTTATGGAGGAACAATATCGGTTAATATGCTTTGTGTACCGAACGACAAGCCAATAACAGTGCCTAATGAATGCCATCCAATAAAAAATGTAACTGACACTTGGAGAATTTGTGTATGAACAGATTGTTTTATAATCGTGTTTATTTAGCTGGACCAATTGACTTAGCGCCTGATTTTGGAGTTGGGTGGCGTATAAGAATTCAAGAGGACTTGAAAGATTTGAATTTAATTTTTCTTGATCCTTGTCATAAACCAATGTTTCCTGGATATGAGTGTCCAGATTTGGAAGATCATGTAGCTCGACAGCGTTTGAAAGAACGGGGTGACTGGGAAACTTTATCGAAACAAATGCGTGAGATACGTTGCATCGACCTTCGATTATGTGATATTTGTGATTTTTCCATCGTGCATCTTGATATGAATGCCTACTCAACTGGTACAATGGAAGAATGGACAACTCTCAACCGACGTAAGGCACCAATTCTTTTGCACATGGAACAAGGTTTACGAGCCGTTCCCGATTGGTTACGCGGCGTCCTTCCACCAGAAATGATGTTTGAACGCTGGTGTGATTTAACGGCGTATGTCAGACATATTGCTTATGATAGAGAAATTGATACATTAGGTCGATGGCGATTTTTTGATTGGTCACGACTCTATAAGATTCCTCAAGCACAATGAATGAACCACATTATATTTGCGGCTCCTCCCTTAGCGGTCTTATCGTTAATAAAATACTGGGCGATAATCAAGTTAGTTTAACTTGTCATCGAAGTATAGCAGTTTCTACCCAACGTGGGGATTTAACGTCGCCTATTACTACTTCTGAGTGGTGGTTGTATTGGCAGCATGGCACCCTTCTTATTGGGGATATGCCAGAGTATGAAGCTCGTGAAGCCGCTGCGTTATTTGTATACCTCTATGGGCAGGGTATTCCTTATCCAATAGCCAGTGTAATCGCTATAGATGCGATAAACTGGCGTCTAAAATGCAAAAATCGTTGAGTATCTGCTTGACAACGATAAAATTCATGCTAAAGTTGTAGTATGAAGATACTCAAACGTCGTTTATCCAGTGGTTTCGTCAAGTATCCGAAAGATTTTGATAGGCGTATTATTGATGGAACCGCCCGGTTTCGTACAAAATGCGATATGCTTGTCGGACCTTGTGCTTGTGGAGGCGTTCATCAAGAACATGACGATTGGGTCCAACAGCTATTAGGGGATAATGACGCTGTTATTGAGCCATTGATGCTGGCCCCAGAAGAATCTGGAATCATACTCATCCCACGGTATTGGTTGAGGCCACGCGGCCACGAGCGTTGTACGGTATTGTCAGGACGATGTGCTTGTGGACGTAATCATACTGCCAACGAGCGCTGGGTTGTTGACTTGCTTGCGAGTCATGGGGCTAAACTTATTGGATGTAAAGAAGTAGATTTGCCGCCTGTAGGTGACGTGGCTAATGAAATAAACGAGTACGATGATGCTGGTGGAGCGACTATTGGATGCCCGTGCGAAAATTGTCAGCATCGTAGACAAAATGCTCGATTCGGGCGACGATTAAATCGGAGTCAGATTTAATGCGATTGCAAGAATTTATGGTTGAATATCCGCAAGATGTAAAGCGGATGAAAACACAAATTATTAGTATGACAAAAATTTTCAGCGTTCTTGAAATGAAGGACGGTGAGGTTTTTGTAGAAACTGAGGATACGGATGAAGAAGGGGTTACTACTATTGAAGTATTACGTAGTAGGGATAGAACCCACTTCACGATAGTATGGCGTGAGCGTAAGGGGGTTGAGCATAATGAAATGCGATCATACCCCCGTGATAATCAATTCCCTCTTTTTAGTGTTGTAAGACTTAATGCCAGTATTTAGTAGAACATATCGTCGCCCGGCAAACCATGATCCACGACCAGTTTTTATGCGCCCGGATGCAGAAATCCGTCGTGAAGATGTGGTCTTTGAAACCGTAGATCGACATTTTGATATTAGTTGGGATCAGCCAACCGATGAAGTAGCCCTTATTTTTGATCGTGACCACCCGGAAAACAGACCAATTATGTGCCGGGCTAGTGCAGGAGATTTTGCGGCGATTGAGCGAGAAATTTATCGGCTGATGGATGAAGAACGTGCCAATGAGGACCGCCAACGCCATCATTCTTGGTTCCACGGCGTTGATGTGGGCCGTGATCCCCAGTTGATCGAACATACATTTTATGGCCCAGACTCTCATGCCGATCAATTTCATAGAGAGTACATGGCAGAACCGCTTGAAGAAGTCCCTGCGGTTACTCCTGGTTTGATTGAAGAACAGGAACGTCGAGCTAGGGACGATTACCGACGATTCATGGACAATTATATTGCCAATCGCCTTAATATACCATCGCCAACACAACCTGCCCCTAATGCTCAAAATCTAACGCCTGGGGCCGAAGTATTTTCGCATTGGGTGTCGGACGAATCCTCTAGTGTTAGCGGGTCGTTGGTACAGCAATTAGCTCGAATGGACCGTGATAGAGAGACTCAGAGGCAGCGAACACGTCGGAACCGTAATTATTTGACATGGATGCCATATAGTAGCTATCGTAAGTGTGCAGCTTGTTTTGAAGATTCTGATCTAAAGCACATGCGAGTTAATATACTGCGAACATTACGATACCTTGAACGTAATTCTCGGCCAACACGGCACAAGGCGGTTGAACTGTGGCGCGGTTTTGAACAGTCACTAATTAGATATGGGATTGCAATTGCCTTAGAATGTCGTCAAAGAGGTTTTAGTGACACGTCATTAGTTACCTTACGATCAAAGTACCGGCACGGCTATAGTCAAAAGCCGGATTGGGTTTATTGGACCGACTTACAAGAATCACATCGGGCCTATTTACTGTTACGTAATGAACGCCGATTTGCTGTTAAATTGTTAGGTCACTATGCTCGTCGAACAGTAACAGAATGGTGTAGTCATCGAGATTTCTGTCACAATATTGGAATCCGTGCCAAGCGTGAGTGGACGGTAGATGATATAAACACTATTCGTCATGTTATGGGGGATGTTAGTGGCGGAAATATAAATCTTGTAAATGATAATTTTTATCGTCAGTATGGATGGACTCAAGAACCAACTGAGTCTTTCCGCTATCCACAGGATAATTTATGCTCAGCATAGGAATGTTAGTCGAGTTTATTAAAGACCTTCGCGGGATAGTCCCTGAACCTGCGAGAAGTGAAATTGCTCATCGGCTGGGGGATTTAATTTCAAATGTTTTAAGAAACGCCGATAATGATAATTACCGTCGGTGGGTGTCCGAAGATAGACTGCGATTTCTGCGGCATTGTGAGCTAGTCAATCTTGATCGTTGGGTGCCGGATGATTTATATATTGAACCTACGGTATTGGCTGAATTTTGCAATCGGTGGATGAGTTGCAATCTCTTCAAAATTCGTAATGACCCCTCAGCAGAGTGGAAGCCAATTACTCCCGAAATGAATGGATTACGTGTAACAATGATCGAGGAACTACGTTCACTTGACAAGGCGGGAAAATAGTGTATAGTTATGGTATATGACTTTACCCGATTTAGTAACGCAGAAGTTAAGCGGGCTGTCCGCCCCAGCCGCTTACGATCTCTTAGCAGCCCTGGGACATGCCAATGTGTTCATTTATTTACAGGGGCAGCTAGTGGTGGTGAAGGATTGGGTCAAGGACGACGAAGTGGCATGGTTGCCAGCGAACAACACACCAGAGACCACCTTCTGGGGAGGTCCACCAACCAAATTGGGGTACTACCAAGGGAACCTTTACATATTGTTACTGGACAGGATTTACGATTACTTATTAACACACACTTTGGGCGAACTCTATCAGACGATGGGGATAACGCCGAAGCAAAGGACATTTCAATGGTTGTCCGCGTAACAAATAAAAATCCGACACTATACACCGCCCTACGTGAGAAGCTAAGCAAATTATCGGCAGCCCGCGCGGTTAATTACCTAAATTATAGTTTTGATGCGGGCTTTGAAGAAATAGAAATCAACGGAGTTAAATCAACGCCAGTAGCATTGATGAGTGATTTGCCCGGATTGCAAACTGTATTGGCCTGTGAAGTTGCCCCTCTTTCATTTTGGGGTGGTCCCCCTGGGAAGCGAACTTGGTATGATGGCAGCCTTTTAACACTTCTAGCCGATCATATCATGCGAGCCGCCGATGCAGGCAATTTAGCATTGCTAGGGCGGTTTCTGAATCTAACAATATGAAAAAGAATCATTTGAAACAGGCCGAAGCATTAGTCGGCCATTTTAAGCCGATTGACTTGGACTGTGCTTATACATTGGCGTATGCCCTGGGGCATCAAGATACAGATGTACTCTTAATGACACCCAATGTGCGAACAACAGTGCGCCAGATTTATGCAGGAACGGCCCCTGGCTGTCCTGCGGATCGGATTCATATTCAATTTTATGGTGGTCCTGTGGGTCATGGGGCTTGGTATACTGGTACTATCTACAGTTTTATTTTAGATATTGTTGCCGCAAAGATTCAAATGGAAGGCTTTGAAAGGGTACGACAATTATTGAGACTAAGACGCCAATCTGGATGTCCGCCATTCTAGCAACTTTGTATTCATCGTTAGGTAATTTAACGGTGATTCAATTTGTACAGAATATGCGTGAATTGAATTCTATGGATGATACATTGACTATTCCTGCTTTCAAAGGTAATGGTCGCTGTTCAGTTTGGGAATTAGGTACTGTTTCATTTGGATTGGCAAAAGCCCGAACTATTCCATGTCGTTTTTATGGTGGACCGCCACATAATAGAGCAATGTATACTGGAACACTATTAACTATGTTTATTGATAGATTGCTTACAACTGCTTTAGAACGTAATTTCAATGTAATCGACAAATTCGTCCCCGCTGAAATCCCTGATGGCCCAGCAATGGGTTGGATTGGTTGACAATCTTCTTTTGTGTGCTATTATTAAGGTATGGCGATTGACAGCAATCTTTTAAATGAACTTTCGGAAATAAGTGCAGAAGATGCCATCGAATTACTTTGCACTGAATTTGGTTTGGGTCGCTCTTGGATAACCTTTGTCAATACTCATAATAGAGCGGAAGTCAAATCATTTTTAGGCGCGATTTATTTACGTGGTATAGCGGCGGCGGATGTTGGACCAATTGAATTTTGGGGTGGGCCTCCGACTCGAAAAGGGTATCAAAAAGGTACGCTATTAACTTATCTTTGTGACGCGATTCTTTTACACTGGGCAATCGAAGGTAATTACGCGGATATGGTTCAAGGAACACATGAAGATCAACTTTACGTTACTTAAAAACCGTTTTGGTGACATATCCGCATTAGATGCTCTTGAACTGCTTTGTTGGACCTTTGGAGCAGATAAGGCATATATAACCGTTGATGGTATGCGTATGCCATTAGTCGATTTATATGATGATACTGGAATGTTTACTTGGAAAGCATCGGATGTTGACCTTCAATTTTATGGAGGACCGCCACCTGCAAAATGGTGGGATGGTACACTTTTAACTATGCTTCTGGATCATTTTCTCTATGCTTATTCTAAAAATGATTTGGTCAAGGTACATAAAGCCTTGAAAGTACATGCGACCGTTTGAAGATTATCAACGTGAATTTGCAGATTTGTCAGCCGGTGACGCCATTACAATTCTGTCAGAAATGGGTGTGGAAAAAGATCGGATTATTATACAAAGCCCGTCGGGCAACGTAATGACAACGCCAATGAAATTATGTTTCAAACTGCCTTATAATTACCCTGCCAGAGAGGTAGGACCAATTCAATTTTGTGGCGGTCCACCTGGACAATATAACTGGATCGAAGGCTCATTAACTACAATGGTTATGGATCATGTTATGCACCATGATGCAACCGAAGAACAAAAATCTCGTCTTTATGGCACAAAAATTGCAGGGTTAGGCTGCTAAATGGGACACACATTTCGTCGAAACAGTGATTACGGGTATAAGCACGATTACCGTGAACGCAATGAGCGTAAGTTGAAGAAATACAACAAACGGTTGCGAAAAGTCACCAATCAAAAACGTATTACCTTCACTCCACCCCCACAAGAGGGACAGGAGTTAGTGTAATGTGTCGTTATATATCAGTCAATAGTGGAATTGGAAGTTTTGATTTAGCTTTACAGAGACTTCATAGTTGGACACCAGCTTGTTATGTGGAAAAGAATACCAGAAACATTGAGACACTCATCCAGAGATTCCGCGATGATACGATCCAAGATGCTCCAATCTGGGATGATTTCGCCACATTCGACGGGCGACCTTGGCGTGGATGCGTGGATTGCATTGCTGGCGTCGAATTGGCCGAAATTGACAGCGAATCCCGCGAGTGTTCTACAGCATCTTCAAATAAACTCATTAGTCTTACAAAAGAAGTGGAACCGAGCCACATCCTCTGGCAATTCTCATCTGCGACTAAAGCGGAGGCAGTCGCAAGTGCGGATTATCTCGCCAACGGGCTTGAAATTCTTGGCTACCGCACGGCAATTCTCAAAGTGCGGTCGAGTGATTTGGGCGCTGACCATAGACGGACTAGATTGTTTGTCTGCGCAGAAATGGCGAACACCCAACCAGCAAATGGCGGGGAACGAATCGAGGAAATCGACGAACGCCTGTCAACACCTTGCCGAGCAACTAGGTGGACTTCCGCACCCCGAATTTGTCGAAGAACTGATGGGATTACCGATAGGATGGAGCGCCTTGACGCACTTGGACGAAGCACGATACCGGCAATGGTCTCAGCGGTTTCGACGATTCTCGATGCAGGAATTGTGTTTTAATGGACCAAACTGGGCAATAAATAGGCGGCACTAATGCGATGCGATCAATTTGCGGGATTACCTGATGATGCGGTAAAGTTTCTCAATGAGAATACGAAACCACCAATTATCTGCCCAACATGCAATTGTGTTCGACCAGTTCAAATAGATGTAGTTGGGCACTATGCGGGTATGTTTGGCGATAATTATGATTTGCACCGTCATAAGTTAAATGATGGTGGGTATGCGGACGAGTATGTACAGGCAGCACCCTGGTCTAGTGGGCCAGTATTTTTTATAGGGCTGCATGTGTATGATAAACATGGTGTTCTTAGGCATAGTTTTCTGTGGTCTGAGGACGAAATTTGCAATGCTTAGGAGGGTTTTATGATTCGTCGAGTTTTACAGCGTGTGTTGAAGATTGTTGGTCGTGTACTTCGATTAACGACGGCGGTATTGACGTTCGCGTATGTAGTGCCGGTCATTTTAATCGGATATGTTTATGGACTGACGACGGCTAGTTTTAGATTGGGGCGCACGTTGTCTGCGGTGGCGGCAGCAACGGCAATTAACAAGGTATTTGAAAGGATACAGTAATGATTAGTTACACAGTTATTGTTGACACGAGAGAGGGTGATCGGTTTCGTGGGATTTATCCTACTGTTCCTACACGGGATCAAGTAATTGAGGGTATTCGTAGTAGTGGTACAGATGCAAAATCTGTCACTCGTCTCATTGCTCTTGTTAAGACGGCAAAGAATTGGCCTGACCGAATTGTTGCTCGTCGTGTCGAAGTTGTCCGCGTTGAGGCAACAATTATTGGAAAGATTGTTTTTGATGTACAGCGAGGTCGTTAATGGGTCTTTTATTCAAGGATTATACTTGTCCTAAATGTGGTAAGACATTTAGAGCGTTTAAATTTGGAACGCCAAAGTGTCCTTATTGTACCCCGATTGTAATTCCCAATTACGATATTATTGGGACTGTACCAACGGGCGGATTTTCTGATACGGCGTCTGGTTTGATTGAGGCGGGTAAGGTTTATTCAGGAGCGCATGTTTGTGAATCTGAGATTCATTCTGCTTTAATGGCAATGGCTACACGCCATGCTCAATATCAGGCCGCACATAAGACACAAGGCCATCAGCTTTTTGATGCGAGAGTGGCAGAGTTGCGAAAAACAATGACTAATCAGTCATTTGCAGAAATTTGTGCGGAGTCTTGGAAGGAACAGAAGAACGACACCAAGCGAGCATTAGGCGATGAAATGTTTAAGTGCTGGCGTCAATCTCCTGGTCACTGGTCCGTTGCCAGTAAAAAGCATAAATATTATGGCGCCGACATGGCAATGGGTTCCAATGGTGTTTGGTATGCCTGTATTATTGTTGCAGATTAAATGAGATACTGGGTTGATGTTCGAGTAGGTTGTTGTGCTATCAGGGATTCCAGAATTTCTGGTGATGAACTGGATGTAATTTTAAATCCCAATCTACCCAGTGTTATTTACTTTTGGGCCGGGAGTACAAAGGTCGTTAAAACGGAACACGGTGAATATTTGACTCCCACCCATTGTCAAGTTCCAGAGGAAGAATTACTCTATGCACGGAAACTATGTGAGGAATTAAATGAGCAAGACAAAAACCACAGGATGGCAGCGCACGATGCGATGGTTGGATGCTCCCGCACTAAAGCGTTGGTACAAAAAGTTTGTAAGTCGTCGGAATCGTCGCCAAGCAAAGGAAAAGACTAGACAAGGCGACGATGATTTTAGAGATAAACCACTTGATCCTTGGGCCATTGATTAGGAACTTTTATGTCGATTGCTAGACAAGTTTTACAACGTCTTTATGAGGCGACTAATGTAGGTTTAGCGGACCATGAGTTAGTTACCTTATGTCCGGCTATTTGTAGTGCCACAGTACGGGGAGCGCGAAAGGATTTAGAACGCAATGACTTATGTTCCCGTACTGGGCGAACATCCAGAACACCAACAGGATGCTATGGAGCGGTGTATGTGATAACTTCATTAGGTCGTCAGTATATTGAGTCTGGCAGAGAATTACCACCCAAACAATTCCCTGATACGGATGATTCAATTTTACGACGTATTGCACAGAAAATCAAACAAGGATATGATTTTCAGTGTGGTCGGATTGAGGGTGAAAAGAAATATTATGCTGGTTTCTTTGATAATACGGCTAAACGATGCGAAATTTGTGGCGCGCCTAGTTTGGAGCAAGATATTCTTGGTATTAGTGACTCCATTGAAACTGCAATCTTAAAGGCTTTAAACCATGACTGATAGTTCTTTATTACGATGGTATGTCTATTTGTGGTTGGTTGATGTAGACGAACATCCTGAGTATTGTGGTAAGGGATGTGGCGACCGGGATGTAAGCCATCTTAAATTAGATATGAGTTGTCCATTCTGGCATAAACGGCTACAATATATTCTCGACCATAATATTCCAAATCGCGTGATACGCATTGAAACTTCCTTAACAAATGATGAAGCATTTGCTATTGAAGCAAAAACGATTTCTAAATATGGTCGCATTATTGATGGTTCAGGAGTATTATATAATATTCACCCTGGCGGTCGCATTAGATGTCATACACGTTATGGAAGTAAAGAATTTTTTTGATGAATTAGCTGATTTATCAATTGAATTTGCCAGGGACGAGTTAATTAGGGCTGGGGTTTCGCCGGGGTCAGATGATTGGTTAGTTTTAGACAGCAAAAAAGAACTCTTATGCAATATTGTTAAACGCTGTTATGCTGACCATGTGCCTGATTCCGATATGCACCCTTATCCGTATACTGATGAGTGGCTGTTAAAGTTGTGGGTGACACATAGAAAACGACCAGAAAATTATGCGCGAAAAGTAAAAAAAGTATGTCTTTAAATATATTCCGGTATCCTGGTGGCAAATCAAAAGCAAGTATTCGAGATTGGATACTGTCTCAGATGCCAGATGACACCTTAGAATACCGAGAACCGTTTGTTGGTGGTGGTGGAATTTTCTTTGCTGTTCCACAGCATTTACGACGCTGGATAAATGATATTCATCCGGGTTTAATTGCAGTTTATAAAGCATTAAAACGAAATGACGGATTTATTGAATCGTGTAAGCGAATTAAGGCGGCACAACCAACTGAACCTTTGAATGGCAGGTATAATGCACGACTAGGAAGAGTTTTTGATCGGTTCAAAGCTAATGAGCAAATGGATCAAGCCCTTCGATACTTTTTTCTAAATAGAACAGTTTTCGCCGGACGAGTGAATTATGCGATTCCATCCCGGCTTTATTATAGTCATCCAGATGGTTGGAATATTGTCAATACGACAAAATTAGAACAAGCATCTGATTGCTTACAACACGTTAAAATTACCTGCCGTGATTATGCTCATTTATTAAGTACGCCGGGGGAAAAAGTCTGGGTATACATTGACCCTCCGTATGTTGTCAATACAAATTTAACTGCATCTTCTCAATTATACCAGTATAATTTTACTCTCGACGATCATAGACTGCTGGCAACACGGATTCGAGATTGTCAGCATCGTGTATGTGTAAGCTATGACGATCATCCATTGATTAGAGAACTATATAAAGATTTTCGTATTTTGAATCATTTGAATACAAACTGCGGAACAACAAATAGTACCAAACAACGAGTAACAGAACTTTTAATTTTGAACTACTAGAGGAGATTGATGATGGACTCGGTTAAATTGCACATGGGTAAAAGTTTAGACGATAGATACCAATTTCAACCTTGGTATATCAAGTTGTATCGTCAATTACGATGGGGTCCACAATATTGGCTGTTAGCTTGCTATATCATTATCAAATGGTTTATAACTTTTCGTGGCCAGATTCCACAAGAAGAACGCGATTGGTTTGTCAGTCGGTGTGATTATGTGAAGCATCTTTGGCGATTAGTGGCTTCATTAGGGTCGATGAAAATGAAGCATTATTACACATTAGATGAAGTAATGGAAAATTGCAAGAGGAAAATTCAATGTCTGAATTCAAAGTAGAAGGTTTACCTGATTTAGAAAAGTTACGTAATAAAGAAGTAACATGGACCCCTCCACATTCTTTAGAGGAGTTTCTTGATTTGGTAAGCATGGTAATTGAAACTAGCAAGTATACAGATTCTTTTATGGACGGAAGCGAGCAGACACTTGAAAATTTGCGGGCATTTGTTCAGGTTAAGGCCAACAGAATTAAAATGCACCCGGATGTAGAAGAGTGTATTGATGTAGCAGCTTATGCTTACATGGTTTATCATATTCTTATGGAGAAGTCATGCAGGGTTGGATCGGAGTAGATTTAGATGGTACGCTGGCTCATTGGGATCATTGGCATGAAGCCGGTATAATTGGTAAGCCTATTGAACCAATGGTCGAGCGGGTTCGTAAATGGCTTGCCGAAGGTAAGGCCGTGCGAATTTTTACCGCAAGAGCCGATGAAAATGAAGCTGGTTATAAGACAAACATGATCGGCATTAGACTTTGGTGCCAAGATGTATTTGGGCAAGTCTTACCTATTACAAATAAAAAAGACAGGTGGATGATAGAATTGTGGGATGACAGATGTATTCAAGTTGGTTTAAATACGGGACAACCAGTTGTACCTTATCTTGAAGGGCAGTGTCGTGAACCTGATAGGGATATGCCTCATTAGTGCGATTGTAGCCCAACCAATTGTTCGTGTTGAATCAATTGAACGTGGGTCTACTTCTTGGGGCACAGGGACGTGCGTTGCCAGTACAAATGAGTCATTGATTATTACAGCGTGGCATGTTATTAGAGACGGGCATGAATTTAAAGTCAATGGAAAACCTGCAAAGTTAATCAAAGCCGACAAGACATGGGACTTGGCGGCTTTGATTATTGATGAACGAATGCCAACTTTTAATATTGGAAACCACCGGCCTAAAATTGGCGAAACATTGATGGTTTGTGGATATGGAAGTGGTGATTACCGGGAATCAAAAGGTCAAATAACGCAGTATGTTAGCCCTAATAGTGTGCAACCTGCCGATATTATAGAATGCACGGCAAAAGCACGAAATGGAGACTCTGGCGGGCCAATTTTTGATACACATGGCATATTAGTTGCAGTATTATTTGGCACAGATCAAGTTGGTGCGCATGGAAGTTGTTGTATACAAGTACGTAAGTTTATAGAAAGTTTAACAATTGATGTGAGGCTAAAACAACAGGCTCTTATTATTCCGTATGTATTTTATGATAAAACCAAAATCCGCTCAAGAAATAATGGCAGACGCCGGTGTAGTAAATATGTTACAAGGACGGCATTTAACTTTGAGGTTGTTCAATGAATTCAGACTTTTTAGCCGCGCGGCTACGAAAACAGGTCGGACTAGAATGGGAGGATGCAATAGTTTGGATAACAAAGGTAGAGAAGGTAACAGAGAAACAGGTAGTTTGTAAAAATCGTACACGTAAGCCAGGTAAAAAGAATATTGTCGGTTATTCTACTCTTATGAATGAATCACCTAACAACGGTCATGCCGGTTGTTTTAATCGTAGGGTTTTTATCGAAGATGCCAATGGCATTGCACCAGAAGCGGCGTTCCCTGGCGTACCTCTTGACAAGTGCCGATAGTATGGTAGAATATAAGTATGGAAGAAACCTTGACAAAAACTTTAGAAGTCGATATTCAAAACCTGATAATGGCTTTTGAAGCCCTGTCAACTGGTAAAACTTTAGATGATGCGTATTTGCTCGTCGAAGATTTAGGTTATAAGGACCGAATTATTCTTGTCGGGCATAAAGGTATTACCACTCTTTCGAGGGTCTGTACTGAGCCAGATTGGGCAAAGCAGCCAATGGAGAAGGTTATCATTAAATTCAAAGGTGGCCCTGGGCCTGAAATTTGTGGCCATTCAATTTTTACTGCGAGTGTGCGGGCGTATGTTGTGGACCGACTAATTAAGACTGTAATGGCAAGCGGAGTAGAACCGGCTTTAGAAGCCATTAAGGTTATTTGGGGCATTAACGTGAAGTGCGGAGCATCAATAGATGATCCGGTATTATCAAACTGATAAAGGTTATGTTGCGACTGATAGCAGTGTACGTTTACGTGCGAATGATTCGTCCGTCGGCAATGCTGTGGTTTTCGGGCGCGGCCCGACTGTGGGTTGGGATATTAGCTCGATTACCGACCAAGTTTTTGTCCCCAAGTCGCTTGGGGTAGAAGTGGAGGCCGATAGCGTACCTCAAGAGTGGCAAGATGCTTTGGGGTTAGCTACTGTGAAAAGTCCTGTCAAGACGGGTGGTTTGTCTCACTCAAGCGGGCTGCCCGACCTAACAAAGCAAGACGCCGAGCAGGATAGAGGACCGGATCAGGTGGCAAGATTTTTGATGTTTGCGGCGGGCGTTTTTGTAGGTCTAGTATTGGCTTACTATTTTACAATCTGAATAGTAGTTGTGGAGAAAACTACTTCTGTGACGTGATGTGAGTGGCGGCGGCTGCGGAGCATGACATGGATACCCGCCGATGGGAGAATTGAGCATTGGCAGGCTCAACTGACTGTAAATCAGCCTACCCAAAAGGTACTGTAGGTTCAACTCCTGCTTCTCCCACTTTAACCATAGGAGCATTTATATGGAAAAATTGATTGTCCTGATTTTGATTTTCATTGTGAGTCTTGTAGGTTTTATGATTACTGACGCTGCATTTAGCACGTCAGAAACCACTCAAGGTGTTGTGTTGGAAAAGGTTTATTCTCCTGCAACAACTGGCACGGGAGTTGGTGTAGCCGCAGGCGGAAAGACAATAACGCCAGTAGTTGTGGTTACTTCTTCGGCAGAAGATTTTGTAGTTTTGGTGAAATGCCCGTATGGCACTTTTTCTAGCCATACTACTGCCGGTATCTATGGAAGTGTCGATAAGGGCGTTATTGTTACTTTAATTGTTAATAGGGGTTATTGGACAAACGGTATTTGGTGTGTAAAAATTGCAATGTAGCTCAATGGTAGAGCGCCTGCCTGTTAAGCAGTGGGTTGGAGGTTCGAGTCCTCCCGTTGCAGCTAGGCCCGTAGCTCAGTGGTTAGAGCAGGGGCCTTATAAGCCCAAGGTCGCAGGTTCGATTCCTGCCGGGCCTACTAGGAGATTTATGATGTATTACATGCTTGAAAGATTTGCTTTTCCATATTGGATTTCTATGGGAATTATCTTGCAAGGTGATTTTCGTAAACACATGGTTGTGTTAGAGACATTTCGTAACTTGCATCCTGAAACGGATTTTCGTGCAAAACGTATTAGCGACAAAGCTGCTATGATTTTTGCCGCTCGTGGAATGACTATTATGACCGCCCCAGATGTATTAAAAAATGTCTAAAATTAGGAAGGTAAAAAAGTCGTATTGACTCATGTTTAGAACGCCGCGATTACTGCTGGAAGCACATAACGCGGACGGCTGGAAGCCAGTTAGAATTTACTGTAATTTCAAGTCAGTTCGCTTGATGCTAAATGTTTTACCACGTATTGCACAGGCATACGGCGGTATTGATAATGTGCGTGTAAAATATTTAGCAACACACGAACAAATTGCAGAAGCAAAATTAGCTATTGATAGGCAAAATAGACCATGACAGAACATATAAATAAGTGGCAAGTATCGAATGAGAAAATGACGGTATTGGTGCAAACTAGAAACGGTATTATTACAAACGCCGCGCCCGTTGTTCAAATTTTTATTGGTCAGCCATTAGATAATTTGGCAGTTTGGATGAGTAAAATGGGGTCAACAACTATTACCCCTTTAGAAGGGCATATATGCTAAAACGAATTGTGTTTGGCACGATATTTGCTTATTTGATTCTAGGTTTGCCGGTATTGGCAATGGGGTTTATTTTTCCAGCGGCAGCCGGTGCCCCATTATGGCAAGCTATTTTATTTGCTATTTTTGCTTGGTTGCTGTGGCCATTTATTATTACAGGAACTTTTTGTGGTTGACGATATTGTTGATTGCATTATAATGTGGATTGTTGTAATCATAGTCGCTATAGGCGCTATTGGATCAGTAATTGGATGGGCGCTCTTGTATCTTGTGTATGCCATTGCAGTAGCCGGTGTTTATGGGCTGGCCTATTGTATTTTACCATTTGTCTGGTTACGGAGAAAAATAAATGCGTTACGTGAGTCTTGATATAGAAACAACGGGCTTGGGTGATAATTGTCAGATTCTACAATTAGCTGCCGTACTTGATGATACAAACAAGCTACTGACTGATTCTCTGACGTTTAATGCTTTGGTGTATGATTATTGGTATGGCGGTGAACCTTTTGCTTTAGCCTTGAATCATAAGATTTTTGAAACTTTGTCTAAATGTAAGCCGGGCGATATTTCAGTTCACAATGGTAAGACAGTTTTGATTCTGGAACCGCATACATTGATTCCCGCATTTAGTCTCTGGTTGAAGGAAATTGGAGAAGAAAAGATTTTACTTGCAGGTAAGAATGTTGCCAGTTTTGATCTTCGTTTTCTAAAGAACATGGAGGGCTGGTCAGACGTTAAGCATCATTACCGTTTTCTCGATCCTGGTAATCTTTTCCTATTACCAACTGACACCATTCCACCAAGTACCGATGAATGTTTGAAACGGGCTGGGATTAAGAAGGAAGTATCTCACGACGCTTTAGATGATGCGTATGATGTTTGTATGCTAATTCGTAATTGGATTTGTAGACAGGAACAATTACGATGACGAGTATATTTGAATTATATGGATTGATTACAGAAGGCAAATTAAGTAGGATTAGAAAGTGTGTCGGAATAGATCGGACTGGGCGTAAAAAATATGAAGAAGTCTGTATTAGCACAACCGAAGAATATGCCCGTCTTATTATAACTTTATTAAATCAATCTATTGATGACACATTTGACGGGACACCCGGCGCTCATCCGGCATATTGGCGCGGTCAAGATGATGCTCTTGCGGCAATATGCCTCAAAATAAATCAAATTCTTGATGGTAAAGATGATGGGCGCGGCGTTGCCAATGAACCGTGGGAATCTGTGCGGCGTCGATTATTGAATTTGACAGAAGCCTATAATCTATACCTTCATTGTAGAACTAGGTCATAGCATGGACTACCTAAAACACGCAATTGAACTAGCCCGAAATAGTAAGGGTGGACCATTTGGAGCCTGCTTAGTTAAAGCCGGAGTGTTAGTAGAGGGTCAAAATGAGGTTGTGCCTACACATGACCCTACGGCACATGCAGAAATTGTGGCTATTCGCAAAGCCTGTGCGGCTATTGGTAGCCATGATTTGAGTGAATGGACTTTGTATTCGAGTTGTGAACCATGTCCCATGTGTCTTGGAGCAATTCAATGGGCGCGTATCAAAAAGGTTGTGTATGCGGCGACTCGGTTTGATGCTCAGGAAGTTGGTTTTGACGATGTGGCTTTTTATGGTCGGCCTACAATTAGTATTGAACAAGGTAATCTTTGGAAAGAGGCTCGTGAAATGATGCTATCGTGGAAAGGACAAATATACTAATGTGGACGCCAGAAATTGAAAGTATGTGGAAGTCTCGGTTTGAATTTATGAAGCATCCTGACTGGGCGTTCCATGATTTTGTAACAATGTGTTCGGAGCAGGAGGCTTTGCAAGATTTAGAATTGGCAATTGCCGAGATTGAGAGGCTTCGTGAAACCAGTAAAACGTGATGATGGTTGGTGGGTCACAGAAATACCAGATTGCGATGATTGTGGCCCTTATGCTACTAAAGCGGACGCTGAGGACACTAGACGTGGATTACAGCGAACTTTTGACAACATGGATGATTGGAGTTTTTGGACCTCTGAACCGGAGCCTAAGAAATGTTAAGATTAGCGCATAGAATACTGAGTCAAAGGAAAAATCAATTACCAGATGCCTATAAACCTGAAATGAAGGAAGTTGTCGGAGGTATCTGGAACTCAACCCAAAAAGTTTTAACCGATGGGCAACCAATTATTATTGCCGATAACATTGCAGAGTATGTAAATAATCTATATGCTGACACTGCTACGGCACCTACATCATATCATATTTTTCCACCCTGCCCGCCGCCATTTAAATCATTTTTTATTGAATGGAATTGTCCACCTGGAATCAGGTATCCAGGGACTCGAACTTTTAGAGAACATGGCTATGTACAAGTTGGTTGTCAAATTGAAACCTTCGACTCTCGAAAAAATTCAAGAGTTGAATTGGATGATCTTAGAAAAACTATGGTTGATGATAAACTTATAAATATATTTGATTCCATTGACTGGCGGTGGTTTTTAATTGGAATAAGTTTTGCATGTTTACGTGATGGTCGTGCTGTTCCAGTTGAATTTACTGAAATTTTCCTAGATGAAGATGGTAATTATATGCAGGCATTGGGATATAGTTTATTTGAATTTTGCAGAAATGAATCTACTCCAATGTTATATGCAGAAGCAATCGTAATGCAAACTCTTGCATTTATGCAATGCAAAAATGTAAATACTATTGATGTTACTGAATCCGAGGGGCCAGAACGTCGTTGGTGTCGCCGACAACGTGTTCCTGAATTAAAATATCAAATGTTGCAGATTGATCCTAATTCAACCCGAACTTTGCGTCGAGGTCAATCCGAATCAAATGAATCAAATAGAGCCTTTCACATTTGTCGTGGGCATTTTGCTCACTATGAAGATGATGGTGTAAGCAAGGGTCTCTTTGGTCAAGGACGTTATGGAACATTTTGGATTCCATCCCACATACGCGGTTCGCTGGAGAATGGTCGAATAATTAACACTTATAACGTCTTAGCGCCGTGATTATACTTGTATCGAGACTACTAAAAAGATGGTTGACTAAAACCTATTGGTTTCGTGTACATTTTGTATGGCAAAAGAAAGTTTGGATAGGGAATCTGTGGGTAACAAACGCTGATGAAGCCGCCGCAATACTATCCGAAAAAGCAGTACGTATCAAGTTAATTGAAAATAGGGGCAAAGAGCGGAATCCTTATATTTTTCGAGCAGGAATTGCTTGGCAGTTGGAGGACTCATCAATTTGGGTTAGTATACAATGATTACAATTGAAGGCAAGAAATATAAAGTAGTTGAATCACTCGGCTATAACCACGATGCTGGCACGTATGGCAAAGTTGTTTTAGTCGATGGTAAAGAACGAATTGCCGTAGGCACAAGAGGATGTTGGAAATTTTGGGAGCCACAGCTTAGACCAGGAAGTAAAGTAACAGGAGCATAATATGCCACGATTCACAAATTTTTATATATGCTGGAAGGGTGTGGATAATTTTGAAGCTACAAAGCATCTTGACCGAGCTATAGCTTCTACACAGATTAAGGTTGCGAGTCGAATTGATACGTATAAGGAAGAAGGCGATATAAAAACACTTGATGCTTTGATTGAACACGCGCCTGATTGTCAATGTGAGGAATGCACAGGACAGCCTGTACCACCTTATATTGTTCCAATTGATCCGCTTGATTATTACAAGTCTATTATACGAAATGGTAGCGGTATGATTACCCTGCCACAAGGATTAGGAGTGATGGTTGGAAACGATGCTACTAAAGCACCAGCCGGTTGGTTGTTTGTTGATATTAAAGATTTGACACCCGAAGCATTAAAAGAGTATATTGATGCTGTTCGTGATGGGCGTCAAGCATGGCCTAAAAACTGAGGAGATAAAAATGCGGAATGATTTGACGGATGTGACATTGGTTATTGATCGTAGTGGTTCAATGGCGAGCCGTAAAAAGGATGCTGAGGGTGGTATTAACACTTTTGTTAATGAACAGAAGAAACAGCCCGGAGAGTGTTTACTTTCATTGGTACAATTTGACACAGATTACGAGTTTGTTCATCGTGGTATCAAGATTCAGGACGTACCAGCTTATACCTTAGTACCACGAGGTTGGACTGCATTACTGGATGCTGTTGGTCGGGCGATCAATGAAACAGGGGATCGTTTGGCGGCAATGCCAGAAGATCAACGTCCTGGGTTAGTCATTGTAGCAATCGTAACCGACGGTGAAGAAAACAGTAGCCGTGAGTTTACAAAGGCTCAAATTAAGCAAATGGTTGAGCGGCAGACCAATGAGTATTCGTGGCAATTTACTTTCTTGGGTGCAAATCAAGACGCATTTGCTGAGGCGCGACAACTTGGTATTTCGCGTGTTGGTACGTGTGACTATAATCCACAGAATTCAGTGCAAGCATATCGAGCCTTGTCTGATAATGTGTCACGTATGCGAACGGCTAGCGCACAAGGAACCGAAGTTATGTGCTGTTACACTGAGGATGAACGAAAGGCAATGTCCTAAAATGCTTCCGCATTTGTTACTAATATGTTGTTGCTGCTTAATGCCTGTTCGTGATGGAAGTATCATATTTTGGCAAGACGGTTTTCTTGTTAAGCCAATTATGAAAAATACGGGCAGCAACATCGTGCATGTTGCGATTGTACTCTATGAAAATGATGGCCCTTATGTCTATGAAGCCACTTGGCCGCGTGTACGTAAAATGCCATTAGCAGATTATTTACAACTCTTAGCCGATAAGCGATTTAAGCATGTTCCATCAAAACGCGGGTTTCGTTGGTTTATGATGCAGCCACGCGAGGAATATACACCTAAGCAACTTGAATCAATGAAGCAATATGCACGGTCACAATTGGGGCGCCGATATATGATGCGTGGATGGTGGAAGAATAAAGAAGTCCGAGGAATCATGTGTTCGCAATTTGTTGGTAATTGTATTGAAAAATCGGGCAAAATCAAATCGGCTAATTTTAAAGAATCACCTGTTAGTTTAAAAGAAAAAGTGGAGACGTTTTATGAAGGGAACTAAGAAACAATCGGCATTATTACAAGTAGCCGAGCTAACGTGTGGCGCGGCTTTTGTTGCCGGGGCTTTTATTGCATGGCGTAGCTATGATTTACCAGGACTGTTTGCAATTATTGCTGCTGGTATAGGAGTAAGTATGTTAGCTCATGTTTTTGGAGTTGAATTATGAATTATGAGTGGTGGGACGTAGGCGAAGAACAACTGTTGCGGGGAGCCTTTCCTAATTTTGGAAAAACCTCGACCTCGAAAATAATGCAGGCTCTAATTCAGTTGGATGGACAAATGACTAGCTCGATTGTTTTTGGTGACAATAATATGCGGGCAGCAAGTCGTAGTGTAGTCTATCGCATTGCTTTACCGGAGGGTAAGCGGAGTGAATTTGAACAATTAACAGGCTACGCCTGTTCGTTGCCGCGAAAGGTGCATGTGAACTAATTATGTCTAAGTCGCTTCAAGATAAATTTTTAGTTTTTGATGATGCTGGAAATCTTAAAGATGATGGCATTTATCGGGCTGAGACTATATTAAAAGAAGCCGGAGCAACGATAGAAAGAGGACTTATTTTTGCCCCCTGTCAGTGGGATTTTGACAGGCACACGCAGGGGGATATGTTTGATGCTTTGGATTGGCTTTGCGATGAGTGGGATTATTCGTTTATTCCCTATGAGGATTTTTAGGAAGGGAGCCGAATACGGTTGGTCGGGCCGGTTTGCTAAACCGTGCGACCCTTCGGGGTCATGCGGGTTCAAATCCCGCCCCTTCCGCTTGACAAATCAAAATTGTATGATATGATTAAGATATGCTAAAGGCAATTAGATTTGACTTGCGATTGAATCTTCTTAAAGTGCATGTTGGTGTGCGCATACGTCCGCTTATACGATCATGGAAGTGGTTTCCGTATGGTTTGATCCCTACTTGTTTGTGGTTGGGGCCAATAGAGTTTACAGTTTTTGCAGGGAAATACGCCAAGTGGCTTGATTTTTCATGCTCGGTGGATTTTGATTTGAAGGAAGAGGGTATTTCATTCCGATTTAATCCATTTTGGTGGGAATTAGGAACAACTTTTTCATTAGACGGTATGAATGGGTATTTTACTGCCTATCCAAAATGTGGCCCCCTTCATATTTACGCATACAAATGGCTAGAACGTGTATGAAACCACTTAATCAAAAATGCTACGGGAGTATCGGCCACTTGCCCGGTTCACGGGTAGGTAAAACCGATCATTATATCACTGACGGGCAGGCTCGTATTGCAACTGTTAAGGGACGAGATTGTCACGATGTAGTGATCGTGCAGGAAAAATTAGATGGCGCATGTGTCGGGGTCGCTAAAATAAATAACGAGTTAGTAGCATTGACTCGTGCTGGTAATTTGTGCGTTCGGTCGCAATTTCCTCATCATCATACTTTTGTGGAATGGATGTATCGCCACTATAATCGTTTTAATGCCCTACTTGATGAAGGCGAACGAGTTGTTGGAGAATGGTTAGCTCTTGCTCACGGGACATTATATAATAATCAACAGAAAGGTTGGGAACCTTTTGTAGCTTTTGACCTAATGAAAGGTACTGAACGATTAGTCTATCAGTTATTTAGCAGAAGGGTCAATAAATTTTTTAATACGCCACCGCTTATTTCTGAGGGCCTCCCCCGTACTATTGACTGGGTTCGAGAAGAGTGTCCTGAAAGTCGATATGGCGGTGAGCATGTTGAGGGCTACATTTGGCGGGTTGAACGAAATCCGTATGCAAAGAATGGTCCGTATGTTGACTATCTTTGCAAATGGGTGAATCCTACTTATGTTGCAGGTAAGTATCTTCCAGAAATAAGTAATACTTTACCTGTTTGGAATTATTATGAGGCCCCGGTACGCGCATGAGCGCTGAACCCATAAAACTACCGGGCTGGCGACTGGGATGGGTAACGCCTGGACCCCTAAAGGTATTGCGGCGTGGCGTCCGCATGTCCGGTATTGTTCCGGGGCCTCTACAAAATTATGTATAAATTTCTGCGCTGTAATACGGATATACGATTACCGACGCTTGAAGGTTGGTATTTAGAGGTACAGAGGGATGATTTTGCAACAATAATGGACCTTCATCTTGGTGTGGTGTCGTCTTATTGTACACGATTTGGTAGAAACCCTCATGCTGATCCCACGAATATTTACAATCCTGTGCAACTGGCAAATCAATGGACTGCTATGCTTACTAAATTATTGAAACAGGATGGTAAAGTATTAGTCAATTCATGCGGCGGTTTTCTTCCCTTAACAAACATTAGAATTTTAAGTTGGATTGACGCGACTAAATTGCGTTGGCCGGATATTTATGCGGATGAAATTATTACAATTTCTCGCTGGCCCGAAGGTAGACATTATTATCTATCCAGCAATCATAATCGCATTTTTGTTCCTGCAAAATTTTCAACCTACGCAGGGGCTAGAGAATTAGCTACTGTGTATGTCAATGCTTCACAAATAAAATCAAACGCATGAAAATACGAATTGTGGTTTACACGACGTTATTATTTGCCATTATTGGTGGCATTTATATTAACACCTATTCCGATGTTTATGAAACATCGCAAGCGATAATCGTGCGAAATGATACTTCGCATGTTGAATCCGGTCCCGGTAAATTTCGGTATCCAGAAGAAATGAAAAATCATCAGGAAGTCTTAGTCGAATTGGCTAGGAATATGGGCGCAAAAATCAAACCACCTAAAGGTGCAGAATTAGGTAAAACTGAAATCTGTTACCTTGTTGGCGGATCATTTTATAAATTGCAGAGACAATTTCAAAATCTGCGAGCCGCACAAGCTCGTAGTATGTTGACAGAATTGCGGGACGCTGCTAGTATTGCTAAAGCCAATTTACTCGATGCCACAACACGATTAACTAAACTTGAAAAGAAACTAGGTGGCGATCTTGCTGAGTTACGCTCTATGCAAGAATGGACAACTGGTGATAGCGCTCTACGTCGTACTGTCGAGGAACTACGCGCTAAAATAGCTGACATTAGTTGCCAAGAGAAAATTTATCAGAAACTATTGTTAGCTATTGATAGTATGCAAGAAGCTACTTTATCTTCAAGACTCTTAGACGCCCACCCACCATTGAAAAGACTCAAGGAAGGATTATCAGAGGCACATTTACGAACGGCCACACTCTTAGGAACCTACACTGAGAATCATCCTAAAGTAATAGCGGCTGTAGAATCAGAACGAATTGTTCACGAAAAATTAAAGCATGAGTTAATTTTAGCATACGGAGGTATTAAACTTGAATGTGTCATGTTGTCAGTGACCCATAGATCATTAGACCAGCAACTAGCCACTGTAACCGCTAGATTACAGAATCTTGCGAGTTTACGGGCTGAATATGTAAACACAATTGCTGAGGTTAAAAATTATAGTAGCTTTTTGGATCAAACTCAACGTAATTTGTTTGAAGCCCAGACCCTTGTTTATAATGATAGTTTGATTCTTCGAGTAGGGGAGCCAGTAGTGTCAATTAAACAACCCGCCCGACTGGTGGTTTTCTTAACCAGTATTTTGGGTGGTATACTCACTGGTATCGGATTAGTTTGTCTTATTTATCCGCCTGATTTGACAAAGTACAAACCTGTGATATAGTTATGGTATGGGCAGGTGGCGAAATGGCAAACGCTGGGGTCTTAAAAGCCCCTACCTGCGGGTTTGCGGGTTCGAGTCCCGCCCTGCCTACTTGACAATCTAAAAATTTGAGGTATAATTAAGATATGAAGTTTGGATACCTGAATAGATTTGGTGATTACTGGTATATGCCCCGGATGGATGGCTTGAGCGTTTTTAATGCTACCACTGGGGACCGAGTAGCTGAATGGTATGTCCATGATTCTAGGAATGAATGGAAAACATGGTCCTTTCATTGTTTAGTAAATACCTTGCCACCTGATGTGGCAAGCCGATTCGGGCATGTTGTCCGCGATTGGGAAAAGTATGTGGATGATCGGCTTGTTGAATGTTTTAATTATTCGCGTCAGGACTAACTATGCGCCCCGCTCGAATTGTCAATTATATCACATTTGCCGCTGACCGATGTGAATTTGAACTTGAAGTAAGTTTTTGGTATACTCCTGGCGATGAATGGGATGGGCCAGAGATTGAACTGGGTAGAGTACAAAGAGTTTTAGCCATTGTAACTCCATCTGGTTTAGTGATCGAGCAGCGGTGGTTAGAACAACGTGGATTTTATGCGTGGGCAAAACAATATGCCGAGAGAGAACTTGATCGGCGTTTGCAGCCCGATAGCCGAGTTTGGTGGGATTTATTAAGGATAGCAGAAGAATGTTAAGCACATTTCACTGGTTTGTAGTGGCTTTGGTGGCCTTCTTGCTCTTTGGTAACAGATTGCCGTCAGTGATGAAGTCATTGGGGCAGGGAATCAATGAGTTTAAGAAGGGATTAAACGATCCAGACGAACCGAAGCATTGATATTGATGCCGTGGCTTGTACCACGAGAAGCAGGATTATGCCTGCCGGTTCGCATTTTTAGGAGATTTATCATGGTTACTTTTGGTCGTGTACCCTTGACGCCGGATGAACGTAAAGCCCGCCGTCGTAAGGTATTGGCGGTGTTGGGTGTGCTAACCGCGATTGGCGGCACTATTGCCGGTCTTATTGCGGCAGGCGTTGCATATTTTAAGTAAGCCGCTGTAGAATAGTGGTTAGTTTACCGGCCCTTCAAGTCGGATACCTGGGTTCGAGTCCCAGCAGCGGTACTGTGACTGTAGCTCAATTGGTTAGAGCGGCAGGTTGTGGTCCTGCATGTTGCGGGTTCGACTCCCGCCAGTCACCTTATGAATAATTATAAACTCGCGGAAATAATCAGCAGGGGTATTAGAGCAAGAGGCTACAAAAGCAAGTCTCACCGATTACATCAGTTATTCGGTGGTAAATGGATTTATGACTATAGGTGTAGTTGGTGGTGTGATGATGATAAACGCCATGTTAGCCGATGCTCAGCCGGTGTTGATGAATTTGATAATGAGGTAGGACCGCCAGAGTATTGGTTATATGGTGATGGCGAACCGAAACGAGTTTATTTTTAGATTTTACTTGACAAACTGAGTTTTTGAGATATAATTAAGTTATAGGGCCGAAGCGGCTAGGTTATCACTGTTAATGATTCCGCCTACCGCGTTCCTTGCCCTAACCGTATTTGTGGGCCGAAGGTAGTCGGTTATCATTACATGGCGAAACCCGATTACCACACCTTGCCCATTTTGAACTTAGGGGCCGAAGATTATCGGTTATCAATTTGGTTTTGACGCACCCGATAGTCAACCCTTGCCCCGCTTTTTAATTTGGAGATTTTATGCACAATTTGGCTAAGCACATTTCCGTTAAGACAACCCCTCAAAGCCGCGCTATCCCTGGTAAGAATCAGGTGCAGAATAATGCTGGCGGCTTTGTTTATTCCCTCGACTGTTGGAAGCGTTTGCAGAGATTCCTTATTCTAGGGTCAGATGGCGGAACTTATTATGCTACGGAAGCCAAGTTGACGATTGACAATGCTGGTGTGGTTGCCGAATGTGCAGCCACGGATGCACGGCGAACAGTCGATATGATTGTGGAAATTAGCCAGTCTGGTCGCGCACCGAAGAATGATGCGGCTATTCTTGCACTGGCTATTCTAGCCGCCAATGATAATGATGCTGTGCGACAATTGGCTTTGTCGGCGGTGTCAAAGGTTTGCCGTATCGGAACCCATATTTTCCAGTTTACGGCGGCATGTCGTGAATTGCGTGGTTTCGGTCGTGGGTTGCGAGAAGCAATTGCAGGCTGGTATAATGATAAGCCCGTTGCTGACCTTGCTTATCAGGTTACAAAGTATCGAAATCGTGCAGGATATACGCATAGGGATTTGTTGCGGCTAAGCCACCCCAATCCTGTCAGCGAGCAACGTGATGATTTGTACGGTTGGATTGTTGGCAAAGGTAAGAACTGGGTTGAAGCCCCTAATGTCGATGATCCTTTGGCTTACACGTATGCACTTGATCGAATCGGCGAATTGGACCCGGCAAGTTTCAGGGATGCAATCCGACTGATTGAGGACTATAATCTAGCGTTTGAGCATGTACCGACTTGCTTCTTGAATAATGCTAATGTTTGGGATGCCTTGTTGCCGAATCTCAAGCCGACTTCATTGATCCGAAATCTTGGTAAGATGACTACTGTTGGCTTGTTGAAGCCGTTGTCTAAGTCTACAAGCTATGTCTGTGAGGTCTTGAACAATGCGGAGCGAATTCGTAAGGCACGGGTACACCCACTTTCTATCTTACTGGCGCTGAATACTTATCAGCAGGGGCATGGGTTACTTGGCAATCTATCGTGGCGTCCTGTTCCTCAGATTACGTCGGCCTTGGAGTCCGCATTTTATCTGGCCTTTGATGCCGTTGAACCGACGAACAAGCGGCACTTTTTGGCTGTTGATGTTTCTGGGTCGATGGGTTGGTCATATTTGGCTAATACCCGCTTGTCGGCTCGTGAGGCTTCTGCTTGCATGTCGCTGGTGACTAGCAAGGTTGAGCCGAATACGTACACGCTTGGATTCTCGGATGAGTTGACTGATTTGGGTATCACGTCTCATTCTAATCTGAATGACGTATTGAATACGATTAAGAATCTCCGTATGCGTCGTACTGACTGTGCTTTGCCTATGATCTATGCGAAGCAGAATAAGTTGGAGGTTGATGCGTTTATTGTCTACACTGACAATGAGACATGGTTTGGGAGTATTCATCCCAGTCAGGCGCTTGACCAGTATCGTCAGGCCAGCGGTATTGATGCGAAGTTGATTGTAGCTGGTATGACGGCCACAGGCTTCACTATTGCTGACCCCAATGATACAGGCATGTTGGATGTTGTCGGTTTTGATGCCGCTTGCCCGGCTATTATGGCGAATTTTGTGAGGTCTTGATGGAACGTCAGTGTAGAAATTGTGAGTATTATCTATCATGGGCTAATGAATGCCGTAGACATTCACCACAAACACACGAAGCGAGTGTTAAAATTAAACCTGGATTTATGAGTGGGCCAGTTGATTTGGGTACACGATTGGTTCATACGACAGTGTTTCCAAAAGTACAGGCAGCGGATTGGTGTGGAGAATTTACACTAGCAAAAGAATTCGTAAAATGATTGGTGAAAAAGCAGCATTGATAGTGCAGGCTGAGGAGCATGTTTTACAGGCTCGACGCGAACTTTATATTGCAATGAATCGGCTACGATCTTTGGAAAATATGGTTACACCCAATGTTGCGCGTATGCTGGAAACTCTACGTATAGGTGTACAAGCCAAAATCAACGATTTGGAAATTGAGAAGTTTCAAACACGTTTACGTGTATTATGCGATGCTGGACCATAGGGTCTGTCCACGGGAAGCAGGAACAGGTGTGCCGTGGCCTCAATCACGAAGGGCCAAAATGTCATAAGACAGGCGTGTGGTGAAGGGGATTCCTGCCAGCATTATTATAGATTATGACTAGACATTGTATAAATCTTGCGTATGATGACCAGAGGCCATTTTGTATTGTTCATGCCTTAGAAGGGCATGGTTGTTGCTGCGGATACACTGGTGATGATTGCCATGTTGTTACTCTAAATGGTAAGCGTCGAATTCAGTGCGGAGGCGAGAAGTTAGGTATCCCCACGTTAGTAGGGGTATGTCAAGACTTTGAGCCGGAGCCGTGGTTAAAAATGCATTTAGGTGTTGAGCCACTTGACTATTCGATTTAATAAGCTATACTAGAGGTATGATAGGAACAAGGACGCACGGTTGGTGGCATATTGCTGAATACCCATTGGTTGATGTTATACGTAATCAACATCCACGATTCATTACAATTGATGGCCTAGTCTATCGCGTGAGGGCGCGAGTCGGGCGTAATCGTATCTTTCGGTCAGCCCATTGTCAATGTGCATGTTGCGGAGTAGAGTGTACACTGGCAATTTTAGACACTAGCCACATTGGATCGGGCTTGGCCTCTTTTAACATTTACAGCAGCGACGGGGCTGTTATGCTAACACGGGATCATATTCTACCACAGTGTTTAGGTGGAACAAATGATCGACTGAATATGCAAGCCTTATGTAATCGTTGCAATCACGTTAAAGATAATAAGACTATTAGTTTGAGGCAGTTACGTGTCCTTGTTTCGTAAACTTGTTACAGCAATGCGAGAAGCCGGGTATATCATGTTTACAATAAAACATGATAAAGCCAATCCTGGTGCAAGTCTGATTATAGTCGAACAAGAAATTAGTCGCTTAGGGACACACCCATCATTTTGGGACGTACTTGACCGCTTGGGCTTAGATGGACGTTTTGGATCGGTTCGCTATCATCAAGTTAATAGAGAATTACCCGAAGGGACTTATTTGACTTTTGTATGAAACGGCTATTTGATATATTGGCTAGTAGTGTCCTGTTAATTGCATTGCTGCCACTAATGATTTTAATTGCTGCCGGGGTCAAGTTGACTTCGCGTGGTCCTATTTTCTTTCGTCAAGTTAGAATTGGCTGGTATACTGAACCCTTCCAGATTTGGAAATTTCGGACGCTTTATACCGGCAATCACGTTGGTCAAGTAACACGAAATGATCCACAAGTTACATGGTTTGGTAGATTTTTGAGGAAAACTTCTTTGGATGAGCTACCACAACTATGGAACATTCTTATCGGTGATATGTCCTTGGTTGGTCCTCGGCCATTGACGCCGAATTTTTATTACGAGTACAATATCCCTATTGAACGTAGTATTGTTCGTCCTGGGTTGACTGGCTTGGCTCAGATATTGGGCCACCGTGGAATTTGTGACATGGCTACCCGTGTTAAATTAGATTTGGAATATAAACCATCCGTTAGCGGCGATTTGAAAATCATTATTCAAACAATACCAGTCGTGTTTACTGGGTATTAAAATGAAGTTAATTCTCTGTCCAAAATGTCAAGATGTAGTTAAAGGCGATTATGCGCCGCGTACTTGTAAATGTGGTGCTAGTGGACTACAATACTTAAAAGACGGTCTTAATGCCATCTATTGGGGTGAGGCAATACCACTTGGATTTGCCAACAGTACCCTAGTCAAAGCAGTTAATAATCAACCTGCTACAGGTATGGGGCGTACTTTTGAGGCTTTTGTGATCCCTAAAGACTGTCCTACTTTTAAGAAACAATGCCCACATGAATGGTCGGGAGCCTATATCGCTAAAGATGGGTTCACTTGTAATCAAAGGTGTACAAAATGTGGTTTGACAAAGCCATATTCTGATGTATAATTGAATATGAAGGTGAACGATATAGCTATGGGAGTAGAGCATGAAACAATGTAGCTGGGTCGAGTGTGTTGCTTGTACTAAACCGATTCCTAAACCGCGAATTCGGAAATGGAACTGGATCAAGATTTATGAAAATGATGTAGTTAATTTCTGGGTTTGCGAACAAGACTTAAAAGAGTCATTTGTGCAAGAAGCACATATTGCCTTTGGCAAGGCTCTCGATCAGGTAATACGCCTTGGGGCCTATCCAGAAGTTCTCTTTCCAGTTGTGGCCCGGCATCGTAGGGAATTGACAGTGGAGCAACAAAATCCATGAGCGATGAAACGAATATCCTTGCCATTGAGCATGTCGGTAGTAGGATAACTTGCAATCCGCCTCCAACGGATACTGACGATGACTGGTTGTATCTGGTCGTCAACATTGAAGAATTTGTCCAAAGTTTTAAGCGGGATGGATTCTATGTCGATGGCTCATTGATGGGTGGGAATATAGTTGCCGAGAATGAAGTATGTAAACATGGTCTTTTTGTCTCGATGAAACATCCGGTTGATGATGTAAATTTGATTGCAACCTCAGACCGTGAGTTCTTTCAACGATTTCTTGCGGCTACGGCTGTTTGTCGCCGATTGAATTTGATGAATAAAACAGATCGAATTGATTTGTTTCAAGCAGTTTTATACGGAGTCGATAATGGATGAGCAGGTAGCCACACTAAATGCTAGTGTTGCCCGCGCGTTAATTCGGGCAATGGGTATGCAGGCTGAGAATCAAGATAGACTGGCTCGTGGTTTAGCAATAGCTTATACTGAACAGGCATTTGTTGACGTTATCAATGATGAAGGCTTGGGATATAATTCAGTACGGATTAGTCTCTATGGAAGCTAGGTGGGTGGGTCAAAAATTGACCGGGATTTTATGCCCCGTATTTGCCAGAAAATTAAAGCGCCTTATACGGCGCACATATATGCAAAGTGGGCACAGTTAATTTGTAATTTGAGAGAGGATTGGTGTTAGATGGCGGTTGAACCCCATGCAGTGATGCGAGCAAAACACGTTTGTCAGGAGATATTGCCAGAGGAGGCATTTCTATACGCAACAATTGATGATATTACGTTGACCAAAGTAAATCGAGCCGAATTGAAACCAAACGGTAAGGTTCAGTTATTTTTTATCAAGGATAATCGGCGTCGGCAATTAACAGTTGATGGCGATGAAATTTTGATCGTGAGTTTTCAAGAACTTTCTGGTCAAAGTGTAGCAAGTATTTTACGTCAGGCAAGGCACGCTGCCTCTCCGTTTCGTGGATTCGGGGCACCAACACGGGCAACCGCGATGGAACCCCACGCAACATCTGTACTAGCGGCGATGCACGGCTCAAATTTCTTTGGCTAAACGGGTCTTGCCTAACTTCACGAGCCACGCTACTGGAAGTACCGTGGCTCTTTTTATTTATAACATAGATAGCTGATTTATTTGCTTAACGAATCCAAAATTTCTGCCGCCGCAAATAAAATTGTAATTACAATGTAATTACATGGCGGCTATCTGTGTTATATCTATAAAAATGCCCGGAATTAAAATTTCGCCACCATGCTAGGAGAAATTTTAATTCCGGGCATTTTTTGATTTTGACCCTGGTGGAAATTTTAGGGTCGCAATGTAGGGAGTAACCGTATCGCCTGTATCAGACGTATCATCAAGCGGGGTCAGACTTGGTTATATCAATCCTAACGCTGGATTGCGTCATACTGATTGTAACGAAGATTCTGTCAAGACACAGTTAGAGCGGGCCGGTACACCCGGCATATACATGACGGTTGTAACGGCTACTCAAGTCGTGGTTAGTCTGTTGTTTTTATCTCCTGTATGTTTACAAAAATTTTCCACACGTTTCAACTATACCACATGGCGTCAAGTTTGTCAACATACAGGTTAATTCTGTAAATCTACTTGTCGGGGTCATAATGATTAACGGGGTCTCGCGTGCGCGTCACGCGATTAAATAATGTCGGCTTGACTTTTAACGCCAGCATGTTATACTAGAGTGGAGGGAAAATTATGCGTCATTGGCCTGTTGAATTAGTTGTTGAGTCTTTTAATCCACGTTGCGGAATGTGGGAAGCCGTCGAATCTGTAAGTATTCGTGGGTATGAATTACCCCGTACTCTCGATGATTATAAATCTGCCCGTTTTGCAGCTTATGAGATTGTCGAGCGGCAAGAGGGAACGTGTCGTATAGTTGAGGTATTTGACGATAACCAGCGTTGGATATTGTGGTCTGATGGCAAGTGGGCACGTACCGGGATGGAAAGTTTACATGAAGATGATTCATGGTAACTTGACAACGGCAATTTTTGTGGTATAGTTAATAATGGAGGCTGACGGGTGGCAGGGCAAAACGTAATTGTCGTACCCATCCACGATGCCTTTTCGTTAGAAAGTCCTAGTAACCTGTTGCGGTGGGGACTAGGCCCGGTACACGCCCGGTAGCGGGGAAGTGGCCGGATTTATTATCGGTCGAAAGGCCCGGAGATAGAACCGCCATAGGGCCGAGTAGTAAGCTACCGACGCGCGGGGGAGGGGCGCCCCTCCCCATCTTTTTGTTAATAGAAAGGGGACATTATGCTAGTTGCGTATTCGTACTCAAATGAGGTTTTGGTTTGCCATGCAAAAGATGAAGCCAAGATGCTTGATGTGTGGTTTGCCAATGGAGGACGTGACCCGGAAGATTACGACCGCGAAGAATTCGACTCAGTTGTGCGTGTTGGTTCACGAACTCATTGCAAAGGGGACTAATCATGTTTTGGCCGTGGTTTGCTTGTTTGTGTTTTGTCGTTGTGCGCGGCATGATGTCTCATGCCATTTTGTGGTCGCAGTTAGATAGCCGACAAAAACTGCCGCCGTGGACACTCATTAGTGCCCTTGTCTCGGATTTTGTAGTGCCGCTTGCGATTGTAGCGGCTGCCCTTGCGTTTAAGCCAGTTCCTTTCAACCCATGCTAAACCTAAACGGCGTCAACAAAGCATCTAAACCTTGTCATGTTTCTACGAATGAGCATGGCGAAGTAGTTAAATGGTGGCTTTGTCCATCCCTGAATGAGTGGGCACGACATTGCGGCGTGAATGTAAGATGCTGGATTGTGGAAATTGCTGGCCGGGATTCGTATGTCTTGACAGATGAAACTAAGGTCATTTTCGAGACACAATTACTTGAAGATGCCGCTTGCCATATCGACATTATGAAACTTGACAAAACGATTCCATGTGGTAAGATTCAAGTATGAAAGTGCAAATTTTCAAGGATGCTGGATATGGTGGTGGTAAACTTTGCTGGGTGCAAGTCACTAAAACAGAGGCGCTTGCACTTATCCAGAGTCTTGCTGAACAGTTGAAAACCGGAAATCCGAATAGTGGGCGGCTTGAAAGCCGTTGCCGTGGTGATGTATCTGAGTTGTCAATTTGCGTACATGAAAGGGATTAAATGAAGTATCGGGTTTATGTGCCTGTTACGGGTTATAACGTCTACACCGTGGATGCGAATAGCCCAGAGGATGCAGTTGAAACGGTTGCATCGGGTGATTGTGACCCCGATGGTGATACCGCTCTAACAGAGGAAGATGTTGACACTGGATTGTGGGATGTTGAACCTGACAATAACTAAAGCAACAGTTATCCAAGGCCACGGGGCTGATCTTGTTTGCTTGCATACTGATTTGCCTAGTCCCATGCCTAAGTTTGTCGATGCGCCGCTGGAACTTGACTTTCAGGTGGAACGTGATAAGGGCGTGGATTATGTGGTTTATACGCTAGGCATTGACCCTAGCTTGGTGTGCCTCATCAAACGGGAGAATCCTCCCTATTCATTCCGAAACCGGGGTTAATCTGCCCGGTTTCTTTTCTAAGGATTGTCGGGGTCATAAATTGATTACCAAAATAAACATGCCATGACCCCGCTTAGTGGAATAATCGGAATGTTTATGTTATGGCTTGACAAGCGGTGATTCTGTGATACAGTAGTAGTATGCAGATAACTAAGCAATTTGTTGTCGCCGGAAATGCAAAATTTACCGTAAGCAACGCGGACGGTATTAAATTTGCGTATCAGGTGAAAAGCACAAGCCGGGATGCCGACGCTAACCGTCAAGGTATGTTCCTTGTGTATACATTTGCTGAGAACGGACGGCGGTTGTATGTAGGCCGCTTAAATTCGCATACCGGATTGGTAACGATTGGGCGACGGAGCAAGGTTAATGAGTCTAGCCTTATGTTTCAAGTGATTCGTTGGGCTTGTAACGTGTTATGGCTCGGTAATGACTTTCCACCCGGCTATCAAGCCGAAACGGTAGGCCGGTGTGGTTGTTGTGGGCGTCGATTAGCGAACCCTCGGCAGTTATTTGGCCCAGAGTGTCGCCCTGAAACACGCTCACACAGAGCATACTCCCGCCGACGCGCTCGCCCCGCCTTGCGTGATTTAGACTGGGGCTGTTGTACGGGTATAAGTGGGGAGGGACAATGACGGGTTTACTAATCAATATCGGTATCCTCTTTATGGGTGTCTGGTGCTGGCAGTTTATCAAAGTAATTGACAGCCCAGCCGATCCGAAAGCGGAAGCGGATTTTTGGAAAGTTTGTTTTTTCACAGAGTATTGGCATGGACCTGACGACAAGATTTAGAATCCTGAATACGGAGCTAGAATTTCTACCCGTTGCTGAACGCATGGCCCAATTAGCAGCCCCGGATAAACGCAATAAGGTGATACGCCTCATTGCCGCTATTGACCAGGATATTGCTAAACAACGGGACGAGATAGACCGGGAGGTAGAATGGCGCAGGTAGTATTGCTAAAACCACGGGTTACGGTCCAAGACCTAAAAATGGTCGAACTTGATTTAGGAGAGGCCGAAATTGACGCCCGTGAAGAGGGCTACCCAAAGATGGCGGATTGTTTGGGCCGGATGAAAGCGGCAATTCGATCCATGCTTTTTGATTTGGGTGAAGCTCATTGGCTAAACGCCACCCAAGAGAGTGAGAATCACTAATGTACTTTGTGCTAGTCAAGGTAACGGATAAGGGAAAAGAAACTCTTGTCGATTTTGCCGATTGTCCCAATGAGTTGGAATATCATCGTTTGCAACACTGCTACGAATGGTTTGTTTATGCTCATTGGATAAATGGCACACGTACAAAGATTGCGGCAGTGAATTGGTCCGGTGGTGCAAGCTATTGTTTCGATGACCCGTATGCAGAGAATCGGTGTTGTATCAAAGAACACGATCATATTGTCCCAATGGTACGCGGGGCATTGTTTTACAACCATTTATTTAAGCGGTATCAGGATTGCCAAACGGCAAAGACGATTGCCGTGTTTCCAGTGGATGCGTAATTATGCGTTTTATTCTACGTGATTATGCGGATAGTGAAGTGGCCGATATTGCGGTAGCTGACACTCCCGCCGAACTTTTCGATAATATCTCTTTGTTGAGTGGCCGTATCTGGCGGGTTATTGCCGAACATGATAGTGGTGCCCGTGGTGAAGATGTTGCGGTTATTGACTTAACTACCGGAATACATGGTTATAATGTCTTTAATCATCAGACCGTTTCTCATGCTGACCACATGACAAGTGCAGTGTGTATGGTTCGTAACTTGTTGCAGCATTATTATGTTAATGGGAAACTTAACGATCATGTTGATTTACTGGGTGTGAGGGTTTGCCCGGCATGAGTGAATTTTTCTCATTTACCGTGAATTGCATTTATACCGATTTTGTTCAACGAATTGACTTTGATCGGTTAGAGGATGCGCGGGCTTATTATGATCGGCACATTTATGACAAACGAATGTGTCTTATCGAATTGGTTGGATTTAGTTGTTTGCTCGGCAGTCTTACGATTTTGTCAAGCCCCCGACTTGACAAACCAAAAAAGTGAGGTATGATTCACGTATGCGAGAAGTAGAAAGCCTGTTGCTTGAACTTGATACCGACGAAATTCAGGAATTCGCGGAACTTCATTGTGGTTGGTATGATTCTGACTACTATGATGAATGTGAATACGATGAGGAATACGACGAATGGGAAGGCCCACGGGATGGCTATTCTATCGTCGATTCGGCTCTTGACGCTATCCGCGAATGGGTGGGCGAAGCGCCTGAAAATATCGAGGTTTTGAGAAGCTATGTCACTGTTTGATGACGTGCATTGCCGAACAAGGATATTTAGTTTGATCGGTCGCCCGGTCATACTTACGCATGAATACTACCCTAATAAGCCCGGTGTGATTGTGGCAAAGGGCAAAGGTATGAATTTTCGTATCCGGCTTGACAGCGGTAGTGAAATCTGGTTTGCTAGAGCAGACTTTAAGTTGCCGCCCTTGCCGCCGGAACAACGCCGCCCGGAATGGGTATCAGACTATTCATCGGGTTTTGATTATGAGGGATTAGAGGGTTTCTAATGACTGCGTATCAAAAAGCAGAATTAAGCGGGCGGATTCAATACTACTTGAAACGCGCCGAAGATGCAATCGACCATTATGAGTTTGCGAAATTTGATGAGTTTGTTGCCATAGCAATTAAACTCCGTCAACAATATGGGGACGAATCGGATTCGACCGGATAGCTAGAAGTGTAGGATGCGTGCCGTGGTTGGACGACAGGCCACGTAAAAAGTCGCCCGTTAAATCTTAATTGCCAAGCCTAGCTTTGCAATGGCTGCGTAAAGCAGCCCCGGTTGAGAGTCCTAGCCCGATGGACTTGACTACCGGCCATAAATCGGGACCGCCTTGACCGACGCCAGTGAGTCAAGGTTAAATAAACTGGATAGCAACCCGCCAACCTTGTCGATTTGGGAAGCGGGAAGCGAAATATCAAAAATCGACTATGCACGTAGACGACTGCATGGAAGTATCGCGGGACGCGGGTTCAATTCCCGCCGTCTCCACTTAACCATAGCTCGGCAGTTATGGTGCCGCCCGTTGTGGCCGGGCGGCAATTTTATTTGGAGGTTTTATGGATCGTGAATTAGTAGAAACTGTGCGTGATTTTGTGAAAAATGGTAAGGTGTTTGTGCATCTTATCACAGAATCTAAGATTGTCGAATTTCCTGCCAGCGGTGTGCATAGTGCGGGCGGGTATTTGGTGGTCGAAGTCAAAATTCCAGAGCTACCACTTGACAAGCATTAAATGTGTGGTAGTATTGAATAGTGCGCGGTTGCTTGTGCCTGTAAGTAGGCCAAGGTTCATAGAAACTACCAACCTCTCACGGTTAGCTGCCGAGACATAGGGGTAGTGGTGAATGAATACAGCTTATTAGAGAAAAGAGCGACCCGTCAGGTTTTCTAGGGGCCAGACGTTAAAGTGTGGTGGGATGCCTATAGATAATTATGATTAAAAACTAAAATCATTGGCACAAGTGAAAAGGCTAGGACTCATCCCCCTAGCCTTTTCTGTTGATTTTTCAAGCCAGTTGTCGGGGTCACGAATTGACAACTTTTAATTATGACCCCGACAATAAGATATGTATAGTTATCGGGGTCAGAAAACATTAAAATTTGACAAAAGTGGTTTTTAATGGTAGACTAAACTTAAATTAAGTTTAGTCTACCATTAAAAACTAAACTATGCCCCTACGACCCCGATAATGTGAAATTTTTGCGTGTTTCTTGACAATGGCATATTTTGATGATAAGATATTGTTATGCTGCGATTCTATCCATACCATCCGCGCGATACCGACGCCTTAGCGGCGGTTTGCCAAGTGGTTGATATTTGCCGCATTGTTGAGGGCCGCTATGAAGTGGTTGCCGATAACCTAACGTATATGGACGCCATAACAATGGCGGAAAACCTTAATCTGCAATCTGCCGTAGAAAGCTAAACCTATGCCGAGTTGTTGGGAATGTGGTGGCGATTTTGCTTTGTCCGAGTTGACGCAACGCGGGCAAGCCCATTTTTGTCAACAATGCTACGCCACTTTATATTGCCGCTGTTCGGTATGTGGCCGGGAAGTTGAACATGATGAGGCAATTTTTAGTGCCACCGACCACCGGCCATACTGTCAGGCTTGCTATCAAGAGCGGTTAGTACACTGCCATAATTGCGGGCGCGAAACAAACAGAAACACTCGGCACACAATCGAGGACCATAGCTATTGTAGCTCATGCTTTGATCGGTTGTATACGCATTGTGCTAACTGCGATACCATTTTGCATCGGCATGATACGTGGTCCACCCCCGGTAACGATAGATACTGTCAACGCTGTTTTGACGAAAATTGCAGCGTATGTAGCCGTTGCGGTGAAACATTTTGGAATTGCGATATGCGCCGTACCGACCACGGCGTATTTTGTGATGAATGTTATCGTGAAAATGATGAGTGGTCGGCGGGCGAATTCATTATTTCCGATCCGCATTATGATGTAATCGGATCGAAACGCCGCTATGGTGTCGAACTTGAAACTTCACGATGCAATGATTATCGGTCACTGCATGGCAATACAATATGGGAATGTAAAACAGATTGCTCGATTGAGGGGCGCGAGTTTGTTTCCCCAATTCTGTGCGGGGATGAGGGGTTAATGGAAATCACTGCATTTTGTACCATTGCTCGCCGAAAGCGTTGGCAAGTCAATAGATACTGTGGTTATCATGCCCATTTCGATGTGGCCGATGAAAGCTGGGAAGCCTTGCGAAGTATCGCGTATGCGTACCGCAAAACGTATGACTTATGGTGTTGTCTAGTGTCAGAACAACGGGCAAACAACCCTTATGCTGGGTCGCCGGATTATATGCCAGAGGATGTACGGGCTATTCGCAATGCTTCCGATTGGGATTATTTTGTCGGTGCGCGTGACCGATTCGAGTTTGTCAACTGGCGGGCTTATCTGGTACACGGAAGTTTTGAGGTTCGATCCCATGATGCTACTCTTGACGCGAATGTCATTTGTAACTGGATTAAACTTCATGCTCGCTTTATGGATCGTGTTAAGACAATGACTCTTGACGAAATTGACGACCAATTTAGTGGTAACATAGCATCACAATTTGCAGCTTTGAGCGAATTTGTGGGTGAAGAATTATCTTTGGAATACGCTGTTATTGCCGAAGAATTTGGGCATACCCTCATACCGAGGGAGATTGTGGCCCTTGCCCCGCCGTTTTAATTTTGACTTGACTTTTCCACGACCTGTGGTATAGTTAATAGAGTGAGGGGCGATAAAAAGCCGTCGCCTAGCAAAACTCACTAGGCTGTAGTAGCCCAACTGTCAGGCTTGTGAGAGTGAGGTATTTTGCATGTGTGGTTTGTTTGGTGCGATTGGTTTGGGTTGGAATGAGGGCGTCATTAGGGCGCTGACGTGGGCGAACCAAGAGAGGGGTACAGATTCTCTTGGTTTCTTCGATTCGTCCGGCAAGATGATTAAGTGTGCTGAAACCCCCAGTGATGCGCTGTGTAAGGATAACATTTCGCGCTGGCTTGATGCGTCTTGCCGTGGGTCTGAAAAGCTGGGTCGGGCCGCGAGTTGGTTTATTGCCGGGCATACTCGGCTTGCCACCCGTGGTAAGGTGAACCGTCAGAATTCGCACCCGTTCCGATACGGTCGAATTATCGGTTCCCACAATGGAATGATCGACGCCCCCAAGGGGTATGTGGTCGATTCGCAGCATTTGTTCGATGCGTTGCACAAGGCCAAGGGTGACTATAATTCGGCATGGGCCGATATTACGGGTTACTGGGCGGTAACGTGGTTTGACGATAATGCTTTCTATCTGCAAGTCCATAATGGCGACTTGACGGTGGCCCGTAAGGGAGAGGTATGGTACTACTCCTCGGCATGGTCTCACCTGGAAAGCTGCATCGGCACTGCCGATGAGGTTATCACGCTGAAAGAGGGCGAAACCCTGCGGTTTACTCTTGAAAATGGCGTGATTGTCAAGTCCGATGCTCCTAAGTTTGTGTCGGCTGCCCCGGATTACTGGGTTAAGAAATACGGTTGCAGCAATACCAACGATTGGGAGGATGAATACTACGGGTCGGGCCGTTCCTTCCGTCGTCACGGTAGCCGTGGCAAGGGTTCATGGTACGATCACCATGATTACACAAGCACGACTACCCCAACAAGCACGGGCACTGTCAAGGATTATGATGCCGATTGGCGGGAAGCATGGGAAGCCTACTCTACGGAGAGTGAACACGCCAAGGTTGACTAATGGTTGTCGGTTTCTACGGGCGGTAACATAAAAACTTGCCGCCCATTTTTATTTGACTTCCCCTTTTTTTGATGATATAGTTAAGTTGTTCACTTAACCATGAGGTACTAATGCCAGCATCAAGTTTACCCTTACCCGATCTAGCGGATACCCCCACACAGTCACGATACCAATGTCGGTTATGTGGCCGTCGATTCACGGAGAATCCGTGCCGTGGCCCAGAGAATATGTGTCTGTGCCAAAATTGCTACGACCGTGAATGTTTCGTTTGCACTGTTTGCGGACGAATCGAATTTAGCAACGGTCGCCGACAACTGGCGCTAGAACCCAATGGCCCGCCCGTCGCTATTTGCCGCAACTGTGAGCATGAATATCGAACGTGGAATCATGCGGAATTTGTAGTTGAAGATGCAAGCTACAAAAAGATTCGCAGTACCCGCAAGTTTGGTATCGAGTTGGAAACATCGGATTGCCCCAATTATCGCAGTCTAAAAGGGGCAACGCCTTTTGGCGCGAAAGTTGATTGCTCGATTCATGGTATGGAATTCACTTCTCCGATTTTGTATGGCGATGAGGGTCTTGCCGCTGTTGAAGAATTTTGCAATCACGCTGATCGTCTCGATTTTGACGTGGATAGCGATTGCGGGTATCACCTGCATATTGATATGCGGGGTGAATCGGTTGACGCCTTGAAGTCGGTTGCGTATGCGTACACGAAAGCAGACTCGGTATGGCGTTTGCTTGTCGATTCATTCCGAGCGAATGATTGCGGTTACTGCCGCCGCCCGGAATTTGGTCGGAGTGAAATTTCGCGGGTATCGGATGAGTACAGCATGGAGAGATTTTGCGACCGGCAGAATCGCTACACTCTATGCAATCTTAATGCCTACACTAAGTTTGGCAGTTATGAGATTAGGTTGCATCAGGGAAGTTTAGATGCCCGTGTCATTTGCAACTGGATTAAGGCCCATTTGCGGTTTGTCGATTGGGCGAAAGATAAGACATTCGACGAAATTGACGACGCCTTTCGTGGATCGGATTTAGCCCGCTGGGAATCACTGAAAGCCATTTTTGGCGATATTGACCTTAACCGCTACTATGGCCGTGTACGTCGTGGCCGGTTGAACGAAAGCACCGAACGTGAACGGGCCGAAGTTGCTGTATAGCGATAGGCCCTGTTTTACAACCCCTCACTCATAGGGGAGAACCCGACCTAATAAGTCGGGTTTCTTTTTAATCGGTTGGTCCATTTGTCGGGGTCATATTTCCAGACGTGCGCTTCTATGACCCCGATCATTGGAATCTTTAGAAAATTACCACCTATACTTGACAAGCTAAAAGACTATGATATAGTTTTAATATGTCACTCAAAAATGGTGGTTTTAAGTTGAGACACATGCGTTGGCTGCCTAAGCCACATTGGATCGGAGTCAATATGTCGCCTCTGGGCGAGTTAGCGTTTTGTATCTTCTGGGGTATCATCGGCCTTATCTGTTTATGGATAGCTCATTCGTAAAGACATGGGTTTTTCAACTGATGGCTACGGGTTGTGACTATCTTACTGGTAGTCATAATCGCACCGTGTATAGCATAACAGTTTTTGCTACCCGTGAATTGGCCGAGAGCCGAATCGAAAGTTTCAAGTCTGCCTGTCTAAATCGACTATTGGAAGCCCCTATTAAAGTGGTAGTTATGCCACTAGAAGTGATTAGCGAATAATTCACTTGACTTTCTCGAAAAAGATGATAGGGTAGTAGTATGACACACCTGACTGAATTACCGCCGATCAAACTACCACAACTTGTATCAGCACCGTTCTTTATGCTGGTACAAGAGGGTGAGATTCTGGATTGTTGCCAAAATCCAAACGCCCTTATGTGGTCCCTCTTGAATGACGATACTGATTTTTCGGTGGCCGTGGGTGTAATCAATGAGGATGGCAAGCGGGAAATCGTTGGTACTTGCGCTGAGTTTAAGACTAGGCCCAACAGCACTATTGCCTATCTTACATCGGATATGGACGGCTACCGTCGGCTGGTAAGCAAAGGTGACGCCGCCGACTGCATCCGTAATCGAGTCTGTACGTTGTATGGAAAAGGCCATTTGTCCGATCCATGCAATTTTTCCAAGGTCGAAATGATTGAGGGTTAATCCATGCCACGTTGTCACACCTGTAATGCTCTAGTCCCAACCGATCAAATGCACCGTACTCCCTACGGGGAGAATGTTTGCTGGCAATGTTTTGATCGAGACTTCATACATTGCAATGAATGTGGTCGCCCGGCATGGCGCGGCGATTGTCCTAACGATGACTTGTGCTATGAATGTTGGGACCGGGTACGATTTTGGAATTCGGAGGAAGTGAGCCACCTTACCACGATTAAAAAGACTGGCAGTGGCCGTTGTTTTGGTATCGAGTTGGAAACTTCGCAGTGTGACAACTACCCCAAAATGCGGGGTGAAACCTGTTTTGGGGTGAAAGAGGATGGATCGGTTGACGGCATGGAATTTTACTCCCCGATTTTGTGCGGAGATAAGGGCCTTGCAGAAATCCGAAAATTTTGCCGGTTGGCAAAGCGGCATGACTTCGAGGTTGATGATACTTGCGGGTATCACCTGCATCTTGATATGCGGGATACTACCATTGTTCAACGCAAACGAATCGCGTATGCGTATCGCCTGACATTTAGCTTGTGGCAGCATTTGGTACGGGAGGACCGATGGCACAATACGTTTTGCGAAGGCCCTAATTACAGCCCGCAAGAGCTACGGGATACCCATAATTTTACTACGTTCGAGCGCCGGCAATGCCGCTATCAGTTTGTCAACCTGCGGGCATTTTGTGACCATAGCACGTATGAACTGCGTGGCTTTCAGGGGACACTTGACTACCGCGAAATTTGCAACTGGATTAAAGCCCATTTGCGTTTTGTCGAATTCGTAAAAGACACGCCGATGGCTGAACTTGATGCCATGTTTGGGCAGGGATTACGTAAAGCCAAACGGAGTTTGCGTAAGGTACTTGGCACTTCACTAAGCAACTACTATGCAAAACTCTGGCGTAAACATGCCCATAGGGTGGCCGTATGAACTTGAACCCGTTACGCTATCAGTTAATGACCCAGGTTGAAAGCCTGATTCGTGGGACTGAAACCCTATTAGCCGATCCTCAGATTCAGAGCCGGATACTGGTTGCTGTTGTAGCGCGTGACTGTCTCATACGCCAATTATTTTGGGGTGAGCAATTACTGGCGACATTGCGGGATGAGGGAAACTATTATCATGCCCGCGATGAGTTTAACATTGCAAGCCGGGCGAGTGAGAAAGCCCTAAACATACTCCATGATTTTCATAACCCAAGGTGTTCATAATGTTTTCAGTTAGACAAAAACGCGAAATCGCCGACGCCGTGCAACGTATTCTAAGGGATACTAACCACCCCGAATTGCCCGCCGGTGAGATTCAATTCAAGCTGCATGTTGATGGTGCCCGACCAGGAAGTAGTTGGGCGGATATACAGAATAACGGGGCTGTACCGAATCCAACGGTTAATCCGCATAATGAGCGGCAGGATTCACTTGACAAACCAACAAAATAAGGTAGAATAGATTATATGAAATACGCCATTCGATTAAGTCACCTACCGCCCGTCGTTATCTACGCCACCCTCAAGCGCTCGGCTGAGGATGTTGTAGCGGCCTTGTGTGAGGAAGCTACCGAAGCGAAGCAATGCGGCATGGGTATTTGTGGTTATGTCAACAAGGTTCTACGCTGGTTGTCTGACGATCTTCTGTGCGAATCGTGCCAACTGGTTGAAGATGATACCCGACTTGTCTTTACCGATACGCGGGATGCTGATTATCTTATCACTAAGACGGATAAGGGCTTTGACGTGGTGCGCCTAACCGATTCGTATGATCGGGAGCTATTGGGCCGATAAGCATGATATTCAACGAATGGTGGACGCGATACGGTAGTGCTTGTGTTGGCATGGAAACTATGCAAGAGGTAGCCCGCCTAGCTTATGAGGAGGGGGTTAAGGCTGGGTATGATACCGGATATGATGAGGGTTATTCTAACGGCTATGATACCGGCAGCAATGACGAAAGAGAGGTTCATTTCGGATGACATTCGATCAGTGGTGGGAAGAAAATAAAGAGGATTGCACATACTCCGAACTGCCAACCGACGTGATAAAGTTGATTGCGATGGCTGCGTATGATGCCGGGTGGGAGGAAGGGTGGGACAAAGGCTGTATTGTCCCGTCAATACAATGAGATACGCAATACAAACCCCCATTGCTGTTTTCTGTTGCCGATTGTTTTTGCCAAAACAATTAGTGATAGACCGATTGCATACACGTAATACGTCATGCGCGGGGGTCTACACTAGAACACGTTGGATACACGAAAAGTTACTTGCGATGAATCCATCGTTGGCTATCTTGGACCATTTCAACCAGGATGATGATAGACTTCCTAGCAATCAAACCCCGGAAGAATGGTGCGAAGTACGAATCTTTGCCTATGATTTAGGATTCTGAAAATGAAGTATGCCGTAATTATGAGGGACGTGATTTTCTGTTGTGAATTGCACGATACCCCTACCGATGTTCTTAACGCCTTGAATGAATGGGATAACCATGATCTTGGCCCCTTTCAGCGTAAGAGTCTAGCCCGCGATTGCTTGGAAGATTTGGAATTGAACCAGTGGCATAGCGGCGATGTTCATGTTATCGAGGATAGCTTGCCGCTGATGGACAACCAGCCGGTCAACCATTGGGCGAATCATGTAATCTTGTGGGATGCCACTAGCGGCTTTTATTTTGAGCGCTGTTTATCGGGCGATTGCGGCAACTGTAACTGTGGTGGGAAATGCTAACCAGTTTGCAATTTACTGAGAAGTGGCGTTGCTTTGCAGAGGGCGATACTATTAAGTTTCGCCCCGGCGTTAATCTACTGGTTGGCGATCAAGGCAGTGGTAAGAGTAGCGTACTACAGGCTATTGCAGCTAGTGCTAAGGCAAAGAAATACACGTATCAAGTTGACCTTGGCAAAAAGGTCAAGGTGGTGGCTGATAAGATGCCTGCGGGCGGCTTTGATTTTGAGAAGGATAACCGCCGTACACGTCCCTACTTTGACCATGATAATTTTCAAGCACACATAGCAATGATGTGGTCAAGCCACGGGCAATCAAACCTTGCAATCTTGCGTAGTATGGCAAAGATGCAAGGTACTTTGATATTCCTTGATGAGCCGGATATGGCCCTTAGCATACGGTCGGTCTACAAATTGATCGACCTGTTAAATGCGGCTGCTATTCGTAAATGTCAAATTGTTGCCGCCGTTCATAACCCGATTTTAATTCAGGCATACCCCGAAGTTTACTCATTAGAAAAACGAAAGTGGGTATACAGTGACGAATTCATTTTGAGTCAAACACCATGATTCAGTGGTACGTTATAGTACGAAAAGATAATGGCTATCCGCTACAAATTTATGCGGATAAGGAACTAGCAGAACAGATTGCCCGTGCGAATGGCGAGAAAGTTGTACCCGTAACCCCGGTGACAAAATGACTTGGTATGAAGCGATTAGCGAGTTGTGCTTGCAAGTTGATAGTGAAGAAACTATCAAAGATATTCTAGCGACGGCGGTTGATGAGTGTATGATTACGTCGCATGATGCCGATAGCATTGCTAAAATGGTTCATGTAGTGAGGCCAGTATGAAAAACGAACAATTTGAGGAATGGTGGGCGACAATGGAACCCGGTTTTCGGGACGTGCAACCCGTGCTGATGTTGGCTTTCAAGGAAATTGCCGAGAAGGCATGGGATAATGGTTTCGATTGTGGATGGGATGCTTGTGGCGATACACTTTACTGGGGAACCGATGGATAAGGAATTCGAGAAGTGGTGGGCTGCGGTCGAGCAATCGGCCCCGTGGATGCGCCTGCGCGGCTTGGACTATGCAATCAAGGCGATTGCATGGTCAGCGTGGAAAGCTAGTCGAGGTCTAATATGATTTATGCTTTGGTAAGCGGCGGCAAGTTTCTACACGGCCTCTATACTGATCCTCGAAAAGCTGCGGCATTGATTGCCCGGCAAGATAAGTATGGCGATTGGGATGCCATTACCGCTTTGCTGGCGGCTGGGGAAGCGTATGCTTGTTGGACACTGATACCCTTGTCGCTTGACTGTGAATTCAAGGGGGACATACGGCTATGAAAGTACAATTTTTCTGTGATAGCGGGGCTAACATTCATTCCTGCCATAAGTCTGGTATCTTGGATACTGTCAAAGATTTGGGGCTTGATGATGGTGAGTGGGAAGCACTCTCGGATAATGAAAAGTATAAGTTAGCTGAGGAATGGGCTAACAACTACCTGGAAATCTACTTCGAGGAATCCTAATGCACATCATCGGATTCGTACCGCCTGAATGGCTTGATGCCATTGTCGAGTCAATGAACGCGGAATTTCCAGGGTGGTGTTTTTCAGGTGTAGACTTGGATACCATTGTAGCTGAGTATTTGCCCCATGATGCAATCATGCCCTTGATTGAAGCCTACCTTGACGGTGTAAATGATGCGTGGGAACTATGATGGAATATAAACACTGGCGAATTATGATCGGGCAACGCAAGGATGGTTGGTATTACCTTGTGGAGATATTGCCCAACAAAACATTCAAGGCCACTTATGGCCCGTTTGCCGGGCCAGAAAGTGCGGAGTATGACGCTAAGCAAGTGATTGATGTACTCGAAAAATACTTGGAGTGGTAGCGCTTTAAGACGTGCCGGATTCATGGCCGGAAGGGTGCAAGTCCCAATAAGGTCTAGTAGACCAACCGGGTGCAAGGCCCGGCTATCATTCTAAAGCCCGCTATACCGGATGGCCGGTCACTGGCGGGTTTCCTTTTACCCAGGGGGTCTAATTGTCGGGGTCGATTTTTGTTGAAAATAAACCCCAGAAATTTTAAGGCCCTATACGGCAGATTATCGGGGTCATATTCGATGTCCAATTCGGACGTACAATTATCGGGGTCATGGATTAACTTATATTTTAGTTATATTTCTTGGACCCCGCTATTCCGAATTATCCGACGCTCTAACCCAGAAATTAAAAAGGTTAATTGCTGATAAACTGTGACCCCGATAGTCGCCTGTATGTTGCTGGCGTCACTAAGGGTTTATCCGATTCTAGCCGCACGGCAAGAATCCCTCACAGATTTTTACCGCTGGCCTTGACTTTGTTGCAAAACGTGGTATAGTTAAGATGTTGAGGGAAATTGTGCTACCGAAAACTTATAGGAGATACAGCCAACCGACTTTCAATTCCGTAACCGCTTAAAAGCTACTGCCCGCCTTGATACTGTAAGTATCTCTATGTCGGGATTCCCGGTACTCGCGGTAGAATAGCCGTATCATCGGCACTATAAGTCTTGGCAACGCAACCTCTTGCGGTAATCCTTGTTTCGGCCTCAATGCTTGTAGCTGGTTGTTGTTCCTCCCTTGCACACGGGCGGGTAGGTGTGTGGCCTATCCCGCCCATTCTTTTTGTCCGATTAAGTCGATTGTCGGGGTCATGGATAACATAAAAATTTTTATGTTGCGCTTTTTTCGGCTCGCTAACCCCAGGTAAAATAAGAACTTACGACTTTTTGGATTCCAGCTTGGTGGAAATTTGAGGGTCGCAATGTAGGGGAAACCGGCACCCCTTGACCGTTATAATTGATATAATCGGCCAAGTAGCGGTACAATCGTTAAGATCGTTAAAACCGTTAGAACCGATAAGATTATTATAAACGATCTAATCGGAAACCCCACTGGGATCGGCACAAGAGTTGTGACCGATACAACCGGCAGAATTGCAACGTATTGACGTTGCAATCGGTAGAATCGCTACAATCGGTAGCATTTGACGGTCTAACCGTCAAAATCGCACCATTCGCTATCCTAACACTATCTATTATACCACGCCGTTGTGGTTTGTCAACTACAATCCAGATAAACGGCCTTTTCTGGTTGGCGGGGTGATGCCAAGATTGTCGATTGTCGGGGTCATGGCATTTTACGCGCCTGCGCGTAATATAGTATAATGTCAAAATCTGCGCCGGAATAATTGTAAAATGTGATAGATCGAAAAAATCTGTTGCAATCTGAAAAAATCTTTGCAGGTTTCCGAACTATCGGCCAATTTTGCTTGACACCCGCCGACGGCATGGTAAGATACAATGTAAGTCTGATTTTCCCTATCTAACGGAGGGCTAGGCAATGGCGATAGCTACGTCGAAAATCGAATTACCCAACCATACACAATGCCCGGATTGTCGGCAATGGTATGAGGGGGAAGGGGCAACGGCATACGGCAATGGTGACACCCGTACAGTATGCCCTAATTGTGCGGAATTGGCGGGATATGTTGCTTGTGACGATTGCGGCAAGCTATTCCCCGAATTGCACGATTGCGACGGGGATAACTATTGCGACGATTGCGCCGATTCGCACGGGTTTAAGCAATGTTCGCAATGTGACGAATGGATGGATTCTGACGATCTGGAAGAATATGACGATGAGTTGTATTGCCGGGAATGTGCCGATGCCGCCGATCTATACCATTGTGACGATTGCGGCAAGCTATTCCACACTGACGATTTAACCGATTGCGACGGTAACTACTATTGCGACCGTTGCAAGGATAACAATGGGTATACGGAATGTTACCATTGCCATGATACTATCCATCGGGACCATTGTAGCACGGGTGCCGATGATGAGGATTATTGCGAATCGTGCTGGTGTGACCATTTTTCGGTTTGTGAGGATTGTGGCACAACTATCTGGACTGACGATTGTGTCTATACTAGGGATGCTTGCTATTGTAGCGATTGTGCCCCTGGTGCCGAGAATTACGAACCGAAGCGTTTTGACGGTTCTAACAATACTTTCACAAAAATCGGTCAGCGCGCCTTTGGCGTAGAAATCGAGACTGACGAATGTGATGGTTATGAGGATTACGACGGTCGGGGCGCCTTTGGCGCAAAACCCGATGCTTCCGTAAATGGCAAAGAGTTTTATTCTGACATTCTTTCCGGGGATAAGGGTCTTGCGGAAATTGAGCAGTTTTGCCGTTTTGCGGATCGTAACGGTTTTGCCGTTGATTCCAGTTGTGGGCTTCATGCCCATTTTGACATGCGGAACGAAAATAACGATAGCATGAAGTCTATCGCTTGTGCCATGCTTTCCACTTATGAGGTTTGGAAGGCTTTTGTCGATGAGGCAAGACACGACAATCATTACTGTCATGCTAGTTGTGCCAGTTTGGGCGAAGTTTACGGCGTTACCGATTTTAGGGATTGGGGCGGTCGTAGGCGTCGTTACGAATGGCTCAATTTTGTGGCCTATTACGAACATAGGAGTATTGAGGTTCGGTTGCATCATGGCAGTCTTAACGCCACTGAGATATGTAACTGGATTAGGGGTATTTCCTTGTGGATGGATTGGGCCGCAAGTAAGGGTTGGAAGGAAGTAAGGGATTCTCTGATTTACAAGAGTTATGCCGAAAGATTCGCCCTTATGTGCAAGGTTTGGGAAAATGCCGGTTGTGCCGATCTTGTCGATTGGTTCAAGGAACGGGTTGAAGCATCGGAAATCGAATGGGCCGAATTAGCCGAAGTAGCCTAATTGGAGGGTTAGGCCGTAGGGCGGGGTCATACCCGCCCTATCTTTTTTGCCAGTTTGTCCGATTGTCGGGGTCATACCTGGCGCTCCCGCGCATTCGTTATGACCCCGATGATAGTAATAAACGGCCTGTATTCCCTCTGACGTTACAATCGGACCCTAGCCCCGTGGTTTTCCACGCTATCCCGTCGATTTTGCTTGACTAAGCAAAATGCCGATCTATGCTTGTATAGTGGAGGGCGGGAGTTTACAACACTAGCCTATTGTGGAGGGTGCTAAAATGGACCTAGTTTGTATCCGTTGTGGCAATGCGTTTGTGTCTAGTCGGTCCCATGATCTATGCCCCGATTGTCGCAAGAGGGAATCCCGCAAGCGCGCCTATCTGCGCAGAAAAGAGCGGGAATCCATTTTGCGGGATTGCGGGCTAGTCAAGGTTAGGGGCGCTCTTGGCGGGGTCTATTGGGAGTAGAAAAAATCTACTTGACAACCCGCAACCTTGACCTATGCTTGATATAGAAGGGGAGGGCGAAACAATGCTTTACCTGATTTTGATTTTCGCGTTTCTCTGGTTGTCGGGTTCACTTGACCGTTTACTCTAGGGGGTGTGCTATGCGATACCGCATTATCAGCCGGGAGAATGTCGAAACCTCATACGATTTTGTCAACCTTACGATTGCGGGTTTCCGCTCTGCGCATGATGCTTGCCAAGTATGCCAGCGTATTGACATACTGGCATACGTGATGGATACTTTCACGGGGCAAACCTTATACGAAAATTGGAAGGGGTAAACCATGCGAAAGCTACGGCAAGCTATCGTCAAGGTTTTGGCCGATCTAAAATCGGTCGAATATACCGATAAGGTTATCGGCCCCCTTGCCCATTGTGTCGCATACTTGGAAGGGTTGGCCGATCCAACAACGGAACAAGAGCGGGAAAGCCTAGTTGTCGGGTTGCGGGATTGCGTCAACCAGTTTGATGATTTTGCCGAAATTGAGGAAGATAACGGCAATACCAATTCTGCCGAAGTTTTGCATCTTGCCCGTTGGGATGCTTTAATGGCCATTTACTTTTTTGACAGGTGAACCATGAAACTGGTCTGTAGCGGTTATACCGAAGAGCGCAGAAGCGCCCGTTTTAAGGGTTGGGCAAACGCCCTAGCTTCTCCCCGGTTTACAATCTTGCGGGCGGACGATACCCCCATTGTCGATTGCGATATGGGGACAATGGCGATTACAACCTATACGGTTAGCTTGGAAGGGCACCCCGCCCGTACAATCAGCCGTAAAGACATACAACCTACCGCCCGGTTGTATTGTGACGCCCAACGGTTGCGGAAAAGCATAGGGACCGCGCCCCTTATGCTTATCCGTCCTAACCGTTAGAATCGGGCCGAAAAGCAAAGAATCGGGAAAGATTTTTCCCGTATTGCTTGACACCCGCCACCCCTAACGTATGATTAAATAGAAGGGGAGAGACAATGGGCGGAACAATTACAAGGTTGACGATTCTCCGACACCCGCTATTGATTGCGGGGTTGTTTGGGTGGCGGGTTGCGGTTATGGGTATCGTTCATCCCCACCCGATAACTTTCCTTGACCTCTTGCGGACAATGGGGAGGGTGTAGCAATGCTTACGAAAACCGAAAGATACGCGATAGCAAACGCCGCAATCGCCAAGCTAGGGGCGCGTAGGGCAATGGAAGCATCCCGCCCGGTTTACCCGCCGATACCCAACCCGACGGGTTTTGACGGGGTGGACCTCTTGCCCGGTCGATACCCCCGTTATCGGGCGCGTATCCGATTTTGTGACGCCCTTAGTGGGCAGGATACCCGTATCACATTGGGCACCCGGTTTGATAGTGCCGAACAAGCGGGGTATGCTTACGCTGCCGCGCACGTAAAGCTATGGGGCGCGGTTAGCCGATACACCCGCGATATATCGCCGGATGAATTGCAAGCAATGATCGACGGGGGCCGATGATTTTTATTTGACAATCACAATTCCCGATCTATGCTTAATATAGGAAGGGGATACAATCATGGCGACAACAAAACGATACGGGCGGAATGGTGGCGAGTATGCGGGCGGGTACTATCGCCGACAACCGGGCGGGTGGTGGTATCTATGGGCCAACGTGGAAGATTACGCCAACGGCAAACCACGCGATACCGTCTTGTGTGGCCCCTTGCCGGTTGCGGAAGTAAGGGCACAACTAGCCCGCTATGTGGCGGATAGGGCGGTAGAAGCATTGCAAGCGGGGCGGGTTGTCGGTTATGTTTTGGGTGCTAACAGACTGGGGGTGTAACATGGTTACAAGAGAAGGGGTTGCCGATAGTGTCGCGCGGGTGGTCAAGCTACTTGATAACCCCCGCCTTGCCCCTTGTCCCCGTAATTCGGTTGTGCGGGATGCAAGGGCTGCGCTGATTGCGCAGATTTTTTGGGGTGATAGGGTTCTTGCCGCCTATAGGGATGGTATCGACCCTATGCCCTTTGCCGACGAAATGGCGAAAGCCTATCATCGGGGTCATGCCGCGCTTGACAAGTTTGTGGATTGTATCCGAAACAAGGATTGCAACGGGGTCTAACATGGTCAATATGTTTTGTGAGGATTGCAACGGTTGCGATCATTGTGAGTGTTGCACCGATTGCACGAATTGCATGAATTGCGGGTTTTCCTACAAGTCTACCCGTTGCGTCAAGTCGTCGCATGTTATCAGGTGTAACGAGTGTGTCGATTGTGACGTTTGCGAGAATTGCAATCATTGCATCGGTTGTCACGATTGCAAGGATTGTGAGTATTGTATCGACTGCGGGGGTCTTGTCGGTCGTAAGTATTGCATCGGTGGTAGGCAATATACCGAAGCAGAGTTTTTTACCGTATTGGGCAGGGCATGATAGACCCCGAAAAAACCGCCGAAAAAATCCTAGCTAGTTGTCAGTCTGATAGCGACATAGCACAAGAGCTAGGATTGTCGCCCGATGCTATAGCTATCATCCGCGCAGCGTATGACATTGGGCGGGATGATGGCATGGTAGAAGAATCTAGCGGGTGGGGGCGATAGTGGCAAGCTACAAGCATAGCAACGGTCGGCTAGTCCATCGGCGGGGCGGTAGGTTTCGCGTATCGACCCTTGCCGATATTGGCCTTGCCGTATGTTCTGTTTGCGGCAAGCTATATGCCCCTGATTTTAGCGACATAGCGGGTGTGGTCGATCCCCGCATTATCAAGGATCGACAAACAACCTGCCCGGATTGCCGAAAATGAAACGATACCTAATTTTGCTGGGGTGTGTATCCGCTATGGTGTGTAGTTGTGGGCTATTGTGGCAATACCCCATGTGGTGTAGTGTTGTATCATTCTGGTTAGGGGCGATATACGCCACCCTACAGTATGGGAGATAGTATGTCGTTTGTGGTAGTCAATCTGTTATCTGCCCTGATTTACTTGCTTGTAGTGGGTGTACCGCTTTGTCTACTTGGAGGGGTGCTAGGGGCTATGATAGTCGGGCTGATTAAATCGCTACGCTAGTTGCCCTTTGCTCGATTTAATGCCGGAAATGGCCGTTTTTATTTGCTCGGTTTTGCCGATTGTCGGGGTCGAATCGACCCGATTAAAGTGTAGTCAAAATGATGGCGCTATATTGTAGTCAATATGATACACCCAAACGGGTTATGGGTTCGCGTGTTCTGATAATGCGAATAATACCTTGTGTATGGATACGGAGGGTGCGGAGGATAGCAACAGTGGGGACGGCTGGTTGCTTGTTGGTGGTTATAACGGATGTGCGGTGTCTCGCTCCTCGCGCAATGGAGCAATGGAAAAACCCTAAGAAATGTTAAAATCGTTAGACAAGCTACAATCCATACACTTATTACCACTGTTATAAACGCATATTGTTCTATTTATATGGATTATATGGGTCAAATACGGTTGTATCAAGCGTGTCGATTGTCGCAAGTGGGCTGATTGTCGGGGTCATACCGGGTCTAGGCGGAATATACGGTACAATACATACAAACATTCGTGACCCCGACAATCGTTATACATACTACATGCTTACATGCTTAGCATATTCGTTATAATAGTAATGATCGTTATAACAGTTACCTATGTATCTATGTATGGATTGTAGTATGTATGCAGGTTGTGTGTAGTATGTGTGATGTAACATACATACAGACTACATGCAACATACTGGTTATAGGGGGTATAGTATATTTAATAAATAAAATAAATATATTATTTATTCTAATAATACAGTATATGCCCTATATCATACATGGTGCGAGCGTGTCGGTTGTCGGGGTGGGGATGACTGGGAGGGTCAAATTGATTGTAGTGAGTCTGACGATTATAACGATTCCTCCGGCCGCTGTTCTGACTGGCGTAGTAGTCAAAAATAGGTCTCTAACGCGGCAATTCGCCAATTTTAAAGAAAATCGTCAATTTATGACGAGTTAAAAAGATATAACTGCTTATCCGCTAAGTAGTTATAGATTTGAAATGCATAATTGAAACGCAAAAAGCTATTTATGCCTTTTTAATTTCGCCGAACGAATGCACACCCCCCGGACTTAACTTTACGTTTCAATTGACACAAACTACAGGCTGGTAAGGGTTTAAAGCAGGCTCTCACGCACACTTAGGGCAGATTGAAACTCAAATATATATTTCTCACGAGGAAAAGTTTTACTACGCGAGAGAAAATATATTTTTGTATATAAGGGAGATGTTTCCAGGGACAAAAGCATACATTTGCGTTTCAATTAGAAACCCGGCGTCCCAAGTCCAGGGCAGGTAGCTTGTTAGGAATTGAAACGCAAAGATAAAACCCTCATTTTGGCGAAATCGCGCCCTCAAAAACACAGGTATGCGTTTCAATTATGCATTTCAATCACAGTCCCATACGTCCCTGTACGTTTGAGTTTTATTAAACGCGACCATATTTGAGGGCATGTTGCTTGTTCGGGAGTGACCTTATGATTATTCACTATCATTCCAAGCCGCTTGTATAAAGTGCTTATGGCTATATTACCACATGCCTGATGATGCAGTTGATAGATAGTAGAGTACCGCTTCCCTGACAACTCGAAGAATTCAGGCACCACGGCCACTTCTGGCGGCAGGTCGCGTAATCGCTTCCGAAGAATATGAATGGTACTTACATAACAACGCGGATGCTCAAAAAGCTCCTGTGCATTTGCAAACTTCTGACCCCAGCATATAATCATACGCAACTCCTATAACTTTTGAAGTTGATACCATCCATGAATAATTCAAGCCAGTTATCCGCATAAACCCTGACTTCATAAGAATGCCCATCTGGCTCAACACACCGATAAATTATAGTCAAATATTCCATAATAAATTTACCCAATCTATAATATGAGTGTAAATATAAAGCATACCAGCGGCTAGTACCATGATCCAAAAAAGACAAATCAAATCATCTAATAGCTTCATATTCTATAATCTCCACTCGCTCTATCACATCACCTTGTTTAATAGCATTAACTACATTCATACCTTCAATAACCTGACCAAAAACACTATGTTTACCATTAAGCCAAGGACAGTTGCAGTGGCAGATGAAAAACTGGCTTGAAGACGTATTTGGTCCGCTATTCGCCATCGACAAACAACCAGCAGTATGCAGGAGGCGAGGGTCAAATTCGTCTGGTATGAGGTAGCCCGCACTTCCGAACCCCGTTCCTAGCGGGCAGCCGGTTTGAATCATAAAATCAGCAATTACTCTATGAAATTTCAAGCCATCATAAAAGCCTGCGTTGACAAGATTCTTGAAATTTGCTACTGTATTAGGCACAAGTGGTGATAGTGCTGCTACTATAATCCCTCGATTTGTTGTAATAATTACTGTATCAAGCCCCATGAGCGTAAACACCTTTCCATATATTCAGGGAATCGTTGATCTTCGACTGTGGAATCATCAGGCAACAAGCCCGTGGCTAACCAATGAAGATACTGTTCATGTGTTAGCTTCCATCCAGCAAGCTGTTCGAGTTCATGTTTTGTCATTGAAATACCGATAATAGATGGCCTGCCCGACCCAAACCGTGTTGGCTGTTACCACACCGAGTCCACCAACTAGACTCCACCACGCATTCACATAAGGGTAAAAGTACAAATTCCAGAACCCCCAGGCGTTAAAAAAGATCATTGGCAGGAGGCTAACGCCCTTCAACTCTTTGTCAAGGTAGAGTTGCCAACAATTTTTAGCAATGACAACCCCGCCCAGAAGTTCAAATCCACCGTTGATTATATCAGGTAACATTCATCACCCTCTCTGTATATTTCCAAGCAAACGGCACCCACAGCACCCAATATCCTGCATCATGCAATTTTGATACCATTTGCTGGCCTGCCGCTTTATTGAGGGTATGCACAATGATTTTATCAATCTTTGGTTTGTGTTCAATAATCCAGCGCACAACCTCCATGCCTGTATCAGGATCGGCAGAATTCGCGGCCTCTTTCCCACCGAGGTCGTGATCTAAGAAAACCCAATCCCACTTAACCCAACCCAGATTCTCGCCGTCGGATAAAAAGTTAATACAATCAACAGCCGTAGCCACAGTAATCGCCGACGGTACTGCCGACCGGAATACTTTTGTTCGTTCAGGACAATCATCTAGGAACAGAATACTCATTTTATCTCGCTCTATGCTTTTGCACCGTCGCAATTTTTGGAATCATTCGGACCAACCGTATTGAACCGATTTCATTGGCCAACCACCTTGGACTTGCCCGCAGTCAAGACAGATAACCAATTCAATTTCACCTTCGCCTTCCACATTTGTCCCGATAAGACGAGTAGCCCCAGTACCTTTAATGTAGGCTAATTTATCAGATTGGCAAGATTGACATTTAGAAGGCAAGTTTGTTGTAGTGGGGAGGGTTAATTGCATACTTTGTTCCTTACAATATTACGCAAATCATACGTAGCAAATTTTCGGATATTTTTTGGATTCACAGGCCCGGTTAGAAAATCAAATGGCTTAGCATGGTGTCCAAAATACGGGCAATCTAAATCATGTGTTAAATGTAAAGTATCGTCAGGGTGATTATGTGTATATTGACAATATGCTGATATGCTTGGATCAAATTTTAGCTTTAAACCGACTAACCGGATGCTTTGATGTTGACTACCTAATGCAACTAACATGCCAATCAGTTCTAATCCATGTAAAGGACGGGGCCAAATCCAAATAGCCCCAGGCCGGATTAGTTCACCAATGGTATCACGAAACCTCTCATAATAGTGTGAAGCTACAGAATGTGGTAGCAGGCCACTTATCCGTATTTCGCGCCATTGTTTTAAGGTTGTGTAGTGATACCCTAACATACGTAATTCACTTTTAAAACTTCGAGGGCTGCCATTACATCATTAAAAGCCAATTGCGCTGACTCTTGAGCCGTGTTGGTATCCTCTATGGTCCCCTCAGTCGCGCCCTCAAGAATGTCGAACAAGTTATCGAGACGTTTTTGTACTTCTGTTTTTACGCGAACTAACATATTTTACTCCTAACCCTAGAAAATAAAGTAATGAGAGACAACCAGCCAGCCATAACATACTACATGGGTCTGGCGGGGTCAAAACTGCTGAGATAGCAACAATAGTAAAGATAGCCTGACGCCAGTATCCCGCCCAATTGATAGGTAAAACAAGCATGACTAATGGCAATTGAAATCCAATACCAAAACAAATTGGTAAAAGAACCGCAAAATTCAGCCATGCTGACACTTGTGGCTGAATATCTACGCCTAAAGTTTTATTATACCCAAGTAGAAAGTTCAATATTGGCTCAAAAACTTGCAAAGCTACAATGTTACCCAATACAAACAAGCAAAGACTAGCAGGCAGCCAGCGAATAAGCCGTCGTTCATGCGGGTATAGCCCCTCTGCAATGAATTTCCAGACTTGATAGAATATCCAAGGACTTGCAATTATTGTACCGAGGGTTAAAGCCGCCCGTAAATACAAATCAAATGCTTCTGTGACCGTAAAACTTGTTAAATGCGTAGAAAAGCCATTAGCAGACAGGGCTTTGACAAGTGGTTGCTGTAGTAATTTAACAACGGGCGTTGCAATAACACAACCGACAACAATTCCGACTACCCATCCCAAGAGGGAGAGGATCAATCGTCGTCGTAGCTCAATAAGATGGTCCCAGAATGTCAATGTCTGTACTCCACATGCTTAACATGCTTATAAAATTCGCTCCAACCTTGACTGTTGCGTACTTCATGCTTATCGTGTAATATCAATACTGCAACAATTGGCCATACCATAAGAGCGATTGGCGTTAGACACCATTCTGTTGGGTTGTAACATAACATCGCATCGACTTTTAAAGTAATCAATGCTCCTATAATCCAACTGACTAATAACACTAGACCCATTATTAACATTTATTTATCTCCAAAAAAGAATCATTGACAGTGATAGGCCGTTCAATAAGTTTATAAATGGCGACAACAACATTTGTAGCGCCTACTTTAAGTAACCAACGAACATACTCATCACAACCATCTTTAGTGGCTCGATATGCTGTATGTCGGCTCACGGTTCCCATTAAATCTCGCATTGACGATATACGATAAAGTAGTTCACTCGATTGATTTTCCAAAGATTGCTCCAATACCATCTGAAAGTCCTAATATCGGTTGGTCCACATCGAATGTTACTACGGTGTCAACAGTCATCTTGCGACCAATTTTTTCTTCAAATTGATCCACCCGCCCGTGGTCATTGACCGTACAAATCAGTTTGTCACCCGGCTCTAAATTAACTGTGTGACTAAGTTTATTTCTAGTCCGTTCCTTCATCGTATTCCTTCATCCTGTCTTTAATGTCACGAAGATTATTCATATTCAAAGCAATTATGCCGATAAGTTCATCGAGCATACGTTCATTATCTGTTTAAAGGTCTCTAAGCCTTTTTCATGGGCAGCCATGAGTGTGGCATGAATACGTTTACCTTCTTCAATATTTGATATTAAGGCATCGTGAATAATCTTCAAAGATGCTCTATCATTTTTAATCACGCCACGACTAACAGCATCAACTAAAATTTCAAGTTCTCGGTCCATTTATTCCCCTAATGATCCTGTATAAACAACGGGTGATTCTTTGGTAGGAACCGCATCAATAAATCGAATAGCTTTCCAATGAGGCCAGCCATCATAGCCGCCAGACACATATACATACTCAATCGTTGCAAATTCAAGCCAGCGAATTGACTCTTCTCCACAATCATTGTATAACCAGCGTGGAACGAAAAGAAACTTTCGCGTTACTTTCATATCACCGCAACACGGACCTTTGCAAAAAATAATTCTCATTTGACACCCTTAATAGTAGCATTATGATCTAGTAATTTTTGTTTGACCCATACTTCATCGGCATGATGCCAAGCACCACATGAACAGGGTCCAATTAGCATATCGCAATGTTCATTGCAGGCGTTATAATGGTAGTCTAACCAGTCCTCTGGCCAAGCTAATAACCCATTATTTGCAACTTGTAATGTAGTTACATACTTAGGCCGTAGATGCTGCGCCCAAGCCTCTAAAATCGCTTCTGTAGGATCGTTCGCTTGAACAACAATATCATCAAAGTAACACCACCAATATCCAAGCCCAGCTTTATTACTTAATCGTATCTGACCTGGATAAGCACGAAGAGTTGCAATAGCTAATTCATCTTTAGTGACACTCATTTAAAAACCTTTCAATTTTTCGCTTTAACTCATCTTCTTCGGGGTAAAGATGGTCAGAACAATCATTTTTATCGACAAAAAGCAAAAGATTATAAACAATAGTCGCCTCTTGTTGACTAAGAATTATAATCGGACTGCCATCAATATCGGTACTAGGCATGATTAGAAATCATTAAAGGTTTCATGGTGAGGGTCAAAATGAATAAACGCCTCCCTCTCATAATGGCGGCGGGCCTCTGCTTCGGCATCTAATGCTTCTTCTTCGGCTCGTAACCAACCACGACGAAATTCATATTGTTGCTCATCTGTCAAATCATCAGGATATGAATAGCGACTGCGACCTTGTTCAAAGGCGCGTGCCCCAAGCTGACGAAAATCAGTATCATCATACCAACTCATTGGCTGAACCTCCATAAAGCCTGCGGAAAAATTCATTCTTAGTGTGACGATATAATGCCGCATCTTGAGCAGCAATCCAGCCCCGTCGAAATTCATGTTGTTCTTCGACTGTAAATGCAGCCGGAGTGTCTGTCGGACCTAAACCATCTGCATAGGCTTCTTTGCCCATTTGATAAGGATTTCTTGTACTAAATTGACTCATTTTAAAGCCTCTTCTATTGACCAACCTAATTGACGCCGCGAACGAAATTTAACAGGATCGACACCAAAATATCGAGCCAAAGCGGTTTCAGACGGAAAGACTTGATCTTGATAACAAACACGATAACCGCATCCACTACCCTTTCGTCGAGCCGGTTTTGGTGGTTTTGCCCGACCAATTACTAGCTCATCAAGTTTTGTCGCAGACGTTTGTGCCACACGTCTAGTTAAGGTATTGAATGAAACCGAACAACGAGAATCACGAGTAACCCAATAGATATTCGGAAACCAAGTATCCCAACAGGAATACTTACAACCTTCAACAAGCGCCCCCTCGGCTTCCAGTATTTCTTTATGGTCGTGGGATAATTGATTTATTACCCAGTGCCCCTCAATGATTCTAGCACCTAATGCTGTCATCAATGAATTAAATTTTGAATTACAAACAATAGTTATCATAGATATAATACACCATATTCGTTGTTAGAAATGGAATAATAGCAGCGATGAACGCCCCGCGCTCGCATTGCATTTTGACAGTTATAGCAAGGTCGAGCATTTGCTAAAGTTCCATTTCGTCGTATACGCACTACGTATACATCGGCTCCACGATCTAATTTACGCACTAGACGAGCCTCTGCATGAGCTTGTGCATGAAGTTGACGACAAGGTACATTATTTGCTGTGACTGTTGTGCCATCATTACGTATACCAACAGCCCCTAGACGGTAATGCCGTCGCACATTTTTTGCATCACCTTTAAGAGCGATACTTTGAGCTAAACGAAAATATCTATCAACTTTGGCCATTAGTTATTGCATTATCTGCATGACAAGGTTCATCGTTGACTTTAATCTCTATCAATTTATCCCCTTTTGAAGAAACAATAATGATGGTATCTATTAGTTTATGATCTTTTTCAAATGGAAATTCAAGTAATAGACCAGTCACGATGGCTTGAATTGTTTTGACTTTACGCTGTTTCTCATACACAACAATAGCGTAGCTACCATTTAACAAACTTGGATCAGTGCCCGGAGGCGCTGTTGCTTTAATATTCATACAAGAAGTACCCCTAAAATAAATCCAACTACAATACCCCACAACAATGGATGTACTGGAACTTGTACTGTCGGCGGCATTTTAAATTCAGTGTTAGTGGCGTATTTACTCCACCAGTCACTACTTCTCATGGACATAAAATAGCCTTTGCAATAGCGATGGCTTCATCAAGACAATATGCTCGAAAGCCGATAGCTTCCTTAATCATAGCGTGATCGTGCGGGTTGCCATCGTTCATTACACAAATAATTGGAATATCGTTATCCCATGCCCAAGCAATCTCCATTACTGTACCAATGCTTACTTTATCCGCATCTTTCAGATTTACAAGCAAAACGTCACAACGAATACAATCCCAATGATCCCGTGTCATAATTCCACGAGGGCAACTGATGGGGTGGTCATAATTATTACCTACGCTAGTTTCATTGGCAAGATATTCCTTAGCTCGCATAGGGTCCAGCCCGACAATTCCGACTTCGGCTAATTTTTGTTTAGCATAGTTTCGCCAATTTGTACAACCACCATACGTGCAACCAGTAATAGGGCCAGCAAGATAAACTGTACTCATTCTTTAATCCTTATTGTTTTCCGAATAATCTTATGAATGCCGGATTTTGGATAAGTCCCTACTACTCTAAAGTTATCTTCTCCGGTTATATTACCTTCAAACCAATCCATTGCCAATGTAATAGATTTCTTATCCTCATGTACAATATGCCCCACAGCGACACCAGGAACTAAACATGCCCTATTAGACCATTCAGTTCTTGTCATGCAGTCGCTACCATGAATGGCAGCATCAGTCCAATAAATAGCCGCGAGTTTTATTTTCATACGCCGCTGTATGTTTCAACAAAAATATAGATCAATCCTAAAAATATCAAAATGACAATAAACCCACCGTCAATCATCACAACTCCTCCCTGAATATTCTTCACATTCGATTTGAATATCGTCCTCAAATTCTGGTTCAAACTCATCAATCAACGCTTCTTTTAGTCGTTCGACTAAATCAAATACATCAGTTCCCGCTGGAATGCCATGTAATTGAACCCTAAAACTAGCGTACATTCTGCTCTCCACAACAGGGGGTTATAGGACCAAATAGCTTAAAACGAGCCGGGTCATAGCTTCCACCAGCCAGATGCGCTGTTTGAATATCTAATTCTGACAGCAATTTTAATGCCAAATTCAGTTTATGGTCCTCTGGAAGTTCAGTATTACCGGCTTGGTCTGTAAAATAAATGCCCGCCAACTGCAATGCACGAGCCGCCTCCCGAATGTATCGGTTAGCCACGGCCCTTGGGTCTGTGTTACATCTGCAACATGACATAGATTATTCTCCTACAATGGCTTGCTCTATGGTTGTAATTGGCTTACGAACCCGCTGGTCCTTTACCGCCTCTTCGGGAATAACACCCTTGTTAAGTTTCTTCAACAGAACACTATACCCCACCTTACATCGAGAGTCAAGCGCCAAATCCTTAATTGAGGCAAAATTCTGGCCCCAACACACCAATGACTTGCAAATTCGGGTTGGCGGACTCTTTTTAACAGCCTCATCTGGGTTAATACCCTTCGATAGCCGCTGAACAAGAGTCTGATAAGATACCTCACAACGGGGGTCTTGTGT
>Ga0265297_10000398_pt1 | contig 133807 bp, 132 predicted proteins | sample Munlanlwell13791_FD_192502 | JGI IMG/M metagenome (GOLD analysis project Ga0265297, IMG submission 192502) | Leachate microbial communities from a municipal landfill in Southern Ontario, Canada - Leachate well 137-91 | ecosystem: Engineered > Solid waste > Landfill > Unclassified | place...
CCACGTTGCTTAAGACGGTGGTCGCATAATCTTTGGCTTTATCGCTGAGGAGCGGATCGACTTTCGAGAGCTGGTCAAGGAGCTGACCAGACATTTCCAGAAAACCATCCGGCTCCAGCAGATGGGCATACGAGATGAAGCGCGTTTGTGCGGCGATGTCGGTCCCTGCGGTTGCGAGTTGTGCTGCCGGCGATTTCTGAAGCAGTTATCCAGCGTCGTTTCAGATTACGCGAAAATCCAAGGCGTTGAACACCGCGGTTGCGAACGTTTGTCGGGTATTTGCGGACGGTTAAAGTGCTGTTTAACCTTTGAGCTGAAAACGTACCAGGAACTCGCCAAGACCCTTCCGCAAATTGGCGAAACAATCAAAACCGTCAAAGGACCGGGGCAGGTACTGAGCTTGAACGTGCTTCGCCAATCAGCGAATGTTCGTGTCAACGCCGATACGATAATCGAAGTTTCAATGAAAAAATAGCATGATCGTGGATATCATTTTCAGTATTATCGGTCTGGCCGCGCTTGTCGGTATCTGGTATATTGTCAGGCGAAAAATGGATAAACTGCGCCATCTTGACGTTAAAAGTTTTAAGAAAGAGCGCGAGTCGGCCACAAAGAACGAAATTATTACGCGTCGGTTGGAACGAAAATTCACCAGCGGGGGCGCCGAAGTATTAAAGGTGCTGAGCCCGTTTGGTCGGGCTATCATGACCGGAATACGACGTCTTTATCGAAAGATCGTAGTCTTAGAGCGAAAATATAAACAAGCGAACGAAACGCCGAAAAGCAGTGATACCCCGGTTGAGTCGTCAACCTTGAAATTAAGCACCGAAATTGATGCGCTGCTCGAGAAAAAAGAATATGCTGTTGCTGAGAAAAAGATCATTGAGATGATTTCACATGCGCCGAAGGACCCAAACTGGTATCGTTGTTTGGGCGAGATCTATATGCTGACGCGTCAGTATGATCAAGCCAAGGAAACCTATGAGTATGTGATCTCGCTCGATGATAAACTCGAGAGTGAGAGCGAGATTATTAATGGAACGGCCAATGTTGAAAAAGCCAGCGATTGTATCAATCTCGCCCTGGTTTTACGTGAGCTGGGTGATTTTGAACAGGCCCTGGAGAAGACAGAAAAGGCGTGTCGTTTAGAATCAAATAACCCGCGGAATCTTGATTTATTATTTGAAATCAGTATACTGGCCGGTAACAAAGTTTTAGCCTGGGAAGCGCATGACCGATTAAAGCAGGTCAACCCGGAGAATAATAAGATACAGGAAATGGAAGCTAAGTTAAAGGAACTTGAAATTGGTCATCCGACGATCCGACCAGCAAACGCGCAAAAGTAATTTGTCCATGCCGTTGTAGCTCAGCTGGTAGAGCAACTCCATGGTAAGGAGTAGGTCGCCGGTTCGATTCCGGCCAACGGCTCCAGCTTCACAATCGTGGGAAGGTACCCAAGCGGTCAACGGGGCCAGACTGTAAATCTGGTGCCTCCGGGCTTCGAAGGTTCGAATCCTTCCCTTCCCACCAGCCAATATTTTGACACACAAGCAGCCTGGCTGCTTTTTGTGTTGACATTGTGAACGTCCTGTGCTAGTTTATTCTGTTCACGATCAGCCAGAATGTCTGGCTGATGTCCGTTCGCTCATTACCAGGAGGGGAGCGTTGATAAAGCGAAAGCTGCGTGAGTGGCTGCGGCGCTACCTTCCGGCGGAAGCGTTCGGAACGGTTGGCGCCTTGCTTGGAGCGTTGATTGCCCACGCAACATCGGGCAATGCCGTGGTTGTCAGCTATGCGGGTACCTGGGGCGAAAACTTGGGGTTCTACGGGTACATGGCGTTTCGGGAGATGCGCGTCAATCGCCGGTTGAGGAAGCCTGGGCAACCGTCCTGGGTTGTTCTCTGGAGAACTGTCAGGAACTTGGTTGTGGAATTCGGCCCGGCTGAATACGCAGACAGCTTTCTGCTCAGACCATTCTGCATGTACCTGGGGCAGCAAGCCACCGGAAGCTTCATCCTCGGCATACTCTCAGGAAAGGTATCGGCCGACATACTATTCTACTTTTTGGCCATACTGTTCTACGAGCTGAGGAAGAGATGGTTCAAACAATAAGCCTGAAGGAATATTTCCAACAGGCTTTTTATGTATCTTCAGAATTCTAATAAGACTGTAGATGTTACTGAAATATATGACCAATAAAGTCGCCGATAAAATACGTCAGAAAAACAACCAGCACAGTGATGGACACATGCTCAAAAATTACTCCAAAAGGTTTTTCATTTTTTGACCGCGCCATGCGATAGCTCAGCAGACTTACGAGGATAATGCCCCAAATAACGCTGATAATAGTGGCAGAGACCAAACCAAACAGCAGTACTGGCACCGCAAACGTGATGGCGATAATAAACTTCGTCAGCGCGGTCGCCACCGTTGCTTCCCAGACGCTTTTCTTGGTCGTGCCGGCGTTCGATTCTTGTGAAATATGCATACCGAGCGCGTCTGAGAGGGCGTCGGCGACGGCGATGGTAAAAATACCGCCGAGCACGGCCATTTTTGAATTCGTACTCGCAACCAAGCCGGTCAGAAGTCCGAGTGTCGTAATTACACCGGATGTAAGTCCGAAGCTTATACCCGTGAGCCAGGAGCTTTTCAGTGCCATAGGGATTTAGGCTGAAGTGTTTTTACCGTCCTTAAGATGGATGATTTTCTTGCACGAGTTCGCCACCTCGAGATTATGCGTCACCAGTACGAAGGTTTGATTGTTTTTTTCGTTTAGTTCCTTCAGCAGCTCAATAATTTCAAGCGACGTTTCGCTGTCGAGCTCGCCGGTTGGCTCATCGGCTAAGATCAATGACGGACTATTGATGAGCGCCCGGGCAATTGCGACACGCTGTTGCTGGCCGCCTGACAACTCATTCGGCGTGTGATGCAGGCGCTCGGCCAGCCCCATCATTTCAAGTAGCCGTCGAGCGCGTTTTTTCTTTTCGACTCGATTAAGGCCGCCGTACCGGCCGGCCAGCATAACATTTTCAAGGGCGGTAAGCGCAGGCAATAAATTGAAACCTTGGAATATAAAGCCAATTGTGTTCGCACGGAACTTTACGGCTTGACGTTCCTTCATCGTACTAGTGTCGACATCGTTGATGTACAGGCGGCCGCTGTCTGGTCGGTCCAACAAGCCGAGGATCTGCATGAGCGTTGATTTCCCGCAGCCCGACGGGCCGATGATTGCAGAAAAATCACCTTCCATAACCTCAAGATTAATCCCTTGCAGGGCGTGGACCTCGTTTGTTTTTGACATGTGATATGTCTTGTGGATGTTTTCCGCTCGGATAATCGTTTTTGGCATACGGATAGGGTTATAGTTCGCGCAAGGCTTGGACTACCTGTAGCCGGGCGGCCCGCCAGGCAGGCAAGACGCCGGCGATGACGCCAAGGACGAAGGAAAATCCAATAACGCTAAGTAAGAAGGTTGTATCGATAATAAATATTTCGGCGCCCTTGCCAGCCAAGGCGCGGTTGAGAAGCACGATCATCAGCAAGCCAAAACCAATTCCGATTATTCCGCCGATCAGCCCAATGACGCCGGCTTCCACTGTAAAATCACGGGCAATGGAAGACGGCGAAGCGCCGAGCGCTTTCCGGACTCCGATTTCCTTCGTCCGCTCAGAGATCGACATCAGCATGGTGTTTACGATCGAGAAGCCACCGACAATTAAAGCGAGCAAAGCACTTCCAAGAATAACCGCGTTGAAGATGGCCGACGCCTTATCAATGGTGTCTCCCATCATTTTCGGGGACAGGACCATCACCTCGTTTTTGAATTTTTCCTTTATTGTGTTCGAAAGCGCATCCGGATCAACGCCGTCTTTCCAGGAAATGCCGGCCATTGAGTTGATGTCTTCCGGGTTGAAAAGCTTGGCTTGCTGAAGCTGTTTGCGGGTTTCCTCAGGAAGCTTGGCTAGCGCCTGGTCAGAAATTTTCGCGGCCTCAGTCGCTTGTTCCTGCAACGATTTAAGGAACGGCACCGACTCGATCAACATTTGACGCGCAATATTTATCGACATAAAAACATAGGTATCGGGTCCGGTCATTGTTTTATCAAGGACGCCAACAACCGTAAAATCGCGTCCGCGTATTTTCATGGTGTCGCCGGCATGGAGTTTTTTATCGAGAGCGATCGTATATCCAATTGTGACATTTGTGTCGGCGTCACCTGGCCCGACCATCCGACCTTCTTTCATCGCTAATTCTTCCCAATTGCGATTCCGATATTTCGTGTTAAAATCCGTGCCCTCAATCGTTGGTGGTACGCCGAAACTAACACCGCTCCCGATCGGGTTATCTGGGTCAGGCTCTTCGAGTGAAAGCTCGACAATGCCAGAGACCGCTTCAACGCCGTCAACCTTCGCAATCTCATTTAAGGTATTTAATGGCAAGGTTGCGGCACCGCCGGTATACCCGGTTGAGCCTTTTGGCATTAATGTGATTTGACCAGTGATAAAGCGTTTCCCGCCCTGGATCATTTTATTGAAACGGAGCGCCATCGAGCCCATGACTGTAAAGGCAAAGATACCGATCGCAATTCCGAAGATCGTCAGAAAGGAACGGAATTTTTTGCGCCACATGTTTCGAAAAATTTCCATCATAGCAATGTCGGCTAGTGTTCGAATATTGGATTTAATGCCATTTCATACTATCAAAAGAAGCGCTTTTTGTCTATAATTAGAGAACTGTGGGTAAGCGGTGAAAAAAAGGCTTTGACATGTTAAAAGCCTCATGATACCTTTAAACTCTTCATTTCTGGGGATAACTTAAACGGGCAAAAACCCGTTTTTATTCATTCAATCGGAATGAAAAATTTCGCGGATTTGTCGCGAGTAAAAAGCTGTGGCCAAAATTGCATCTTTTTTACATTCTCGTCATTTGACGGTATACTGCAGGTGTGTTTTAACTGGAAATATGCCGAGCGAATATGATGTTAGCGTAATAGTCGTATCATGGAACGTCCGAGAGCTTTTGCGACAATGCATAAGCTCAATTTTTGAACAAACAAAAAACATCCGTTTCGAAGTGATTGTTATCGACAATGCATCGCATGACGGTTCGGCTGAGATGGTCAAAAAATCATTTCCCCGGGTACGACTGATCAGTAACAAGAGAAACAGCGGTTTTGCGAAGGCCAATAATCAGGGTCTTGAGATTGCCCGGGGTGAATACACGCTGCTCTTAAATCCTGACACAATCATAGTTGATCGCGCGATCGAAAAGACGCTCGCCTGGATGAACGCTAATCGTCAGGCAGCGATCGTCGGCTGCCGGATAAAAAATCCCGACGGCACAAACCAGCCGTCTGTCCGAAGCTTTCCCTCGCTTTCCGCCATGGCTCTAATATTACTAAAACTTCATCGGCTATTTCCCGGGGCAAAACCCCTGAAAAATTACCTCCGGCCGGATTTTGATTTCAGTAAAAGTCAGAAGGTTGATCAAGTCATGGGCGCATTTTTTATGATTGCGCCAGAGTCCAGACGGCGTCTCGGCCAGCTGGATGAACAATATTTCATTTGGTTTGAAGAGGTCGATTATTGCCTGATGGCGAGCCAGGCTGGACTGGAAACGTGGTATTATGCTGATGCCGAAATAATTCATTTTTATGGTCAGAGTTTCCGGCAGGTTATGAGCTTACGGAAGCAGGTGCGTCTAAATAACAGCCTATTAAAATATTATAAAAAACACGGTACGGTGCTCGAGCGTCTGTCTGTTCTCCTTCTTTATCCCTGGAGCCTTGTGCCAAGCCTCGTTGTGAACCTATGTATCCAGCCATTTCATCGATGAACACCATCCGAATTACAAAAAGCTTCTGGTACCTTGTGCTGGCTATCATGTGTTTTGAGGTATTGAGCCTGGCTGGCTGGAGCTGGCCGCTGGTAGGGAAGATTGCTTTTTGGTTGATACTCGGCCTGACGGGGCTCGTCGCGTTTTGGCGGCTTGATATCGCGCTCTGGGTAGTACTAGCGGAATTAGTGGTTGGCTCAAAAGGATACTTGTTTTCGGGCAACGTTGGATCGTTTTCCGCGTCAATCCGCCTGGGTTTATTTTGCGTCGTTATTGCCGTCTGGCTCATCACGCGTCTGACAAAACACCAGGTGCGATTTTTCAAATCGAAATTGTTTTGGTGGTATGCAATATTCCTCGGGGCGCTCGGTTGGGGGATTGTGAATGCCCTGATCCGCCATCACCCGGCAAAAAATATATTTCTTGATGTCAACGGCTTTTTGTACCTCGGTTTGATATTTGTATTCTATGAGGTCATCACCGATCGAAAAAAGATCGCGACCGCCATTGAGATCATCCTGGCTGGTCTGACAGCGGTCGCCATAAAAACGCTGGTCCTGCTTTTGATCTTCGCTTCGCAAGTCTCGTTCTTGCCCTCGCTCTATCGCTGGGTTCGCGATACGCGCGTCAACGAAATAACGCTCATCAGCCACAACTTTTATCGCGTTTTTTCTCAGAGTCAAATATATTGTCTTTTCGGCGCCATATTGATCCTTGTAATTTTAACGCTGGCGGTCGGGCGCGAAGGATTGAAAAAACATCGAGCGTTGATTATTCTCTATGTTCTCGCCACGACGACGATATTAATCAGCTACTCGAGAAGCCTCTGGCTGTCATTGGCCGTCACTTTGATATTCGTAGCTGTTATTTTTGTTCGTACCTACCATTATCGTTTGAAGGGCATCGTTGTCTTCGGTGGCGCCGTCATCGGAATCTTCATTGCTGAAATCGGCTGCGTCTACCTCCTCGTCAACGCGCCGCAATGGCTCAAGGCGCGCGGCGGGGGCGTCAGCCTATCAACCCTCGTCGAAGAGCGTATCGGCGACACAAATGAAGTTGCCCTCCAGAGCCGGTGGAATCTTATTACGCCGCTGGGGCAAGAAATATGGAAATCACCGATTCTTGGCCAGGGTTTTGGCAGCGAGGTCACCTATCTATCAAAAGACCCGCGCATTGTTGCGAATACCGGCGGTTTGTACAAAACCTATTCATTTGAATGGGGATATCTTGATCTGGCATTAAAATTGGGACTGATCGGTCTCACCATATACGCGCTATTTCTCTTTCAGCTATTCAGGATTGGCATTCAAGCCTATCGAAAAAACGAAAACGGTGAAAGAATATTTATCCTCGGTTTACTGCTCGCTCTCGTATCGTTGCTCATTACACACGCGACCACACCGTACCTCAACCATCCGCTCGGTCTTGGCTTCATCATGGTCTGCGCGGTAATATTTGAACAGTTTCGACATGGAAAGCAACAAGACGAAAACCAACTCGCCGCGGCTCAGCATTAGTCTGGTGACGTATAATTCGGCTGCCGATTTGCCGAACTTTTTTGAGTCGCTAGAAAAACAGACGTTTACCGACTTTGAAGTAATCGTCGTCGATAACGCTTCAAGCGATACGAGCTGCGAATATCTTGAACAATGCCAGCCGAACGCAAAAATTATTAAGAATCTCGTGAACGAGGGGTACGCGAAAGCGCATAATCGGGGTATTCGCGAAGCGCGCGCGCCCTATGTGCTCGTGGCCAATCCTGATATCTGTCTTGATGAAAATTACTTGATGGAGGCGTTTTCGCAAATTGAGGCTGATGAAAGGATTGCCTCGGCTGGCGGAAAATTGTATAAATTAAACTCTGACTTGAAGAGCGCGCAAAAATCTGGTATGCTTGACAGCACCGGTTTCATGTGTTTTAAAAATAGACGAATTGTCGATCGAGGAGAGGGTGAAAAGGATGCCGGACAATATGACGCGAGCAATGACGTGTTCGGTATCAGTGGAGCCTTGGTTCTTTTTAATAAGCGGGCGCTCGACGATGTTCAGCTATCAAAGGGACAGTATTTTGACGAGAGCTACTTTATGTATCAGGAGGATTTTGATTTGGCCTGGCGACTGAAATTACGTGGCTGGAAAAGCCGATATGTTCCCAAGGCCGTTGCCTGGCATCGGCGTTCGGCTCAAAGCGCCGCCACCGCCGGCACGGTCAAGCAAATACTCCACCGCCGAACGAAATCAGCGCTCATGAATCAGTGGTCATATCGGAATCATCTGGCGACGATCATAAAAAATGAATCGTTTGCGAACATCGTCCGTTGCGCGCCCTGGCTGGTAAGCTACGAAATAAAAAAATTTTTCTATCTCATATTTTTTGAACCCCGTACCATAATTCAATCGTTCCAAATTTGGAGTCGCTTACCGGTATTGTTGCGTCAACGTCGGGAAATCCTCAGTCGTCGAATCATTAGCGACCGCGATCTGCGTCAATGGTTTCTCTAACATGGACCTCTCAATCATCATCCTCAATTATAAGACGAAGGGATTAACGAAGCAGTGCTTAAAAGGACTGCAATTGCTCAATCCAAAGATTGACTATGAAATTATTGTGGTCGACAACGCTTCGCACGACGGCACCGTGGAAATGGTGAAAGAGGAATTCCCGAGCATTACGATCATCGAATCAGCGGTGAATTGCGGTTACGCGGCCGGCAACAATCTCGGAATAAAGCAAGCGACGGGAAAATATATCATGATCCTCAATCCTGACGTCTCGATTATGAATAACTCGCTCGACGTCATGTACCGCTTCATGGAAGAGCACCCGACCGTCGGTCTGATTGGCCCGAAACTGATCAACCCCGACGGATCGACGCAGGCTTCGTGCCGTATCTTTCCATCGTGGCAGACGCTGTTGCTCTACCGACGGACACCGCTTGGGCGCTTACGTGGACCGCGCCAAAAACTCCGTCGCCACCTGATGCTCGATTTTGACCATGCCCGTAACCGCGCCGTTGACTGGATGATCGGAGCTTGTTTTTTTGCCAGAGCAGAGGCCGTGAAGAAAGTCGGAACGCTTGACGAACGTTTTTTCCTTTACATGGAAGACGTTGATTGGTGTCGACGGTTTTGGCTGTCAGGCTATCGCGTGTATTATGTGGCCGAGGCTGAAATGATCCATTATCATCAACGTATTTCCGCGGTGAATCCGGGCATAAAAGGCATTTTCAGCTACGCGACGCGCATTCATATAACTAGCGCTATAAAATATTTCGCAAAATATTTTGGAACAAAAGAACCAATTATAAAGGATTAAATGATCAATCTTACCCCAAATCAAGCACAATCGAAAATGTTTCAGCGAGCGAAGAAAAGCTGGAAACAAAAAGCGAAACCCTGGCTTCTCGGTATTGGCATACCGCTTGGCGTTATCATCATCATTTTAGGAATTTTTGCCGTCAAATATCTCAGTCCGATGCGCAGCCTGGTCGCTCATGCCAAAAACGGGAAAAATAGTTTTACCACCGCCCAACAAGCTGTCACGGACGAACGTTTTCGCGAGGCTGGTGATACGCTCGTAACCGCCCAAAAGGAATTAGCCTTGGCGCAGCAAGAAATCGAAAAAATGGGGGGCTTGCGCTCGATTCCGTATGTTAAAACACAGCTTTCGGCTGTTGATAATATTTTAAAGGCGGGCACACAGACAGCCTCAGCCCTGTCGAAAATTGCGTATCTGGCCGATGAAATTATCACGCCAGTAAAAACCGATGCTGAATTCAGTCTGGCCAAGCTCAAGCCTGAGCAAAAGCATGTAATTTTACAGAAAATATCCGAAGCGTATCCGGATCTTGTTGGCGTAAAAGCGGAAATAGATTTGGCGGTATTGAGCATGGAGCAGATACCTGATCACGGCATCTATCCGACGATCAAGAAAATGATTCAGCCAATCAAGGATCAGCTCCCAACGATCAAGAAATCGATTGCCCAGGCCTTACCGGCAGCGGAATTGCTGCCGCCGATTGCCGGGTATCCGAACGGGAAAACCTATCTCTTTTTATTGGAAAATAATACCGAGCTGCGTCCTGCCGGCGGCTTCATCGGTACCTACGGGATTCTGAAAATCAAAGATGCGGAGATATCGTACTTCAAAACGGATAACATCTACAATTTAGACAACCCGTTCCAGAACACGTTGATCGCCACGCCGCCGGAGCCGCTTCAAAAGTATCTGGCCGCCGAGAAATGGTTTATGCGCGATAGTAACTGGTCGCCGGACTTTCCCACGTCGGCTCAGAAAGCCCTCTGGTTTTACCAGCAGGAAAACGGTCCGGAAAAAAACATTGATGGCGTGGTCGCGGTGACCCCGAACTTTATCGAATCGTTGATCCGACTGACCGGCGACATTACCGTAAACGGCGTTAAATTCACGCCTGATAATTTCGTTGAAACGATGCAATATCAGGTCGAGCAGGGTTTTTATCGGCAAGGCATTTCCGACGCAGAACGGAAGGAGATCATCGGCGTCATGTCGCAGCAGCTGATGGATCGGCTGTTGAACTTTCCGCAATCGCGTTGGGGCGAGCTGTGGCAGGTGATCATGAACCACATCGAAGAAAAGCAGTTGATGTTTTATTCAAAGGACGAATCGTTGCAAACCGTCATCGCGCGTGAGAACTGGGGCGGGGCGGTTTCCCAGGAAGAAAACACCGATTACGTCATGTTCGTGGACGCTAATATGGCGGCACTGAAAACCGATCGAATTGTTGACCGCGCGGTCACTTACGCTGTCGAACAAACAAACGATGGCCTTATCGGCGATCTGACAATTACATACTCAAATAAAGGGAGTATTGATTGGAAGACCACGCGCTATCGATCCTATACGAGGGTTTACGTACCGAAGGGAAGCACGCTAATCGAGTCTTCGGGTCCGATGACAAATGACAAGCTTCATAACGGTAAGCCGACCGATCCGGATATCACCGAGGAACTCGGTAAAACTGTTTTTGGCGGGTTCATCTCGATTGAACCAGGCGAGGAAGGTACCCTCCATTATCGCTATCGTTTGCCAGATTCAATTATCAGTCAATCGGAAGAGAACAAATATACCTTGAATTTTCAGAAACAGCCCGGGACCAAATCGTATCCGTTGTCCCTGTCATTTGCGTTTAAACGGAACATATTTACGGCTGAGCCTATTGACAAAATCAAGAAAACAGATGATACTCATTTGACGTTAAGCACTGACCTCCAGCGCGATCGAAGCGTCGAAGTTACCTTTCGTTAAATCTATGTTTGTCAAAAAAATCGGAATAGATCTCGGCACGGCGAATACCCTCGTCTACATACCCAAACGGGGTATTATTATCAATGAACCGTCGGTGGTGGCTATTTCCATCGCCGACAAAAAGGTACTCGCGGTGGGCGAGGAAGCGAAAGAAATGCTCGGCCGGACGCCTGATACCATAACGGCCTCGCGGCCACTGCGCGATGGCGTCATCGCCGATTATCGGACAACGGAGAGCATGCTGCGGTATTTTATTAATAAGGCGCTCGGCGGAGTGCATTTTTTCCGCCCCGAGGTAATGGTTTCAGTGCCGGCCGGTATTACCTCGACCGAACGTCGCGCCGTTATTGACGCCACCCTGCAAGCCGGCGCGAAAGCCGCGTTTATTATTAAAGAGCCGATCGCTGCGGCGATCGGGGCGAACATACCGATTGGTTCCGCCTCCGGCCACATGATTATCGATCTTGGTGGCGGCACCTCGGAAATCGCCGTAATTTCACTCGGTGGCATCGTTGCCAGCACTTCTGTTCGGATCGGCGGCAACCGACTCGATGCGGCCATCACGGATTACACGCGTCGTAAATACGGTTTGGCGATTGGCGATCGAAGCGCCGAGGAACTGAAGATTACGATCGGTTCAGCCCTACCAATGGAGGAGCGCATGTCAATGGATATCCGCGGACGCGACATGATCACCGGTCTGCCAAAAACCATTACCGTTTCCTCGGACGACATCACAGAGGCCATCCAGGACGAGTTAGCCAGCATCGTTCAAGCGGTAAAATCCGTATTACAGGAAACGCCGCCCGAATTAGCGGCTGATGTCATCGACAAAGGCATGGTTTTGAGCGGCGGGACAGCGCTCTTGCGCAACCTCGATCAATTATTGGCTCAGGCCACCGGGGTACCGTCGTACGTCGCTGATGAAGCGTTGCTCTGTGTCGCTCGCGGAACCGGCATTGCCTTGGAAAATCTTGAATCATACAAGCGCAGTATTTTGTATACAAAGTAATCCCTTACCGCGCACCTTATGAAGATTGGTATTGACGCCTCACGCGCCAATGTCGAAAACAAAACTGGAACCGAGTGGTATTCGTATTGGCTGATTAAAGAATTTAGTAAAATTGCTGACCCAAACGATCAGTATTTTTTATATACCAAGGAAAAACTGCGCCCTGAATATCATGGTTTGCCAACAAACTTTCATTCGCAGGTATTGTCGTGGCCGCCAAAATTTCTATGGACGCAAATTCGTCTCTCGATCCGGCTGGCCATAAAACCCGTTGACGTACTCTTTGTGCCGGCGCACACGCTTCCGCTCATTCAAGGGAAAAGAACTGTTTTGACCGTTCATGACATCGGTTTTGAACGACTTCATGAGCTTTATTCAAAGGAGGCAATCGGTGGCCGGCGGTTGAGAAAAAAAATACTGTCCGCTGGGACCAGGATATTTACGAAAGGTCGCTATGGCTCGAGTGAACTCGATTACCATCGTTGGGCGATGCGAAGCGCGATTACAAAAGCTTCCCAGATCATCGTACCATCGAATTTTACGAAAAATGAAGTTATCGACGTTTATGGCATACCCGAGAAGCGGATCCAGGTGATCTATCACGGCGTCGATCAAAATATTTATCATCCGATGGCTGACGCGTCGACGATCCAGAACGAATTGGATCGCTTAAAAATTTCGACGCCATATTTTCTATATGTCGGTCGGCTAGAGAAGAAGAAAAACACGGCCGGATTGGTCAAGGCGTTTTCAATCTTCAAACATGAGACAAAATTACCGCATACCATGATTTTAGCCGGTCAGCCCGGATACGGTTTTGATGAGGTACGGAATGAAATTCTGAGAAACAATCTTGCCTCAGAGATCATTATGCCCGGCTATCTCCAGCCAAAGACGCTTGTTGCCTTATTAAATAAGGCAACCGGTTTTGTTTTCCCGTCATTTTACGAAGGATTTGGCTTGCCGCTTCTTGAAGCAATGGCCTGCGGCTCGCCAGTCGTAGCCAGCCGCACCGCGTCAATACCGGAAGTCGCCGGCGATGCCGCGGAACTATTCGAGACGGAACGTTGTGACGAACTCGCGGCTATTTTAAAGCGGCTGGCCACTGATGACGACTATCGCCGCAACCTGCGGCAGCGAGGCTTTTCCAGGATAAATCGTTTCCGCTGGGACGAGTGCGCCAGGAAAACCTTAGCGGTAATAACCGGGGCGTCATGAGGCTTGATTATTTGCGGTCTTTCTGTTACAATAGCAACGATGGTAAAGAGAAAAGGGTATACACTAACCTGGCCAATAATCGGTCACCGAGAAAATATTAAGTACCTCTCTCAATGCGTCAGCACGCAGAATGTTGTGCCTGCGTATTTGTTTCATGGTCCTCTGCATCTCGGGAAAACAGCCACGGCTCAGACCTTTATTCAAATGCTTCTCTGTACAAATGAAGAGAGGCGTCCCTGCGGGGCCTGCGAAAATTGTCAGAAGCTGATTAACCGGAGTCATCCGGACGTCGCTTTTCTCGAAAAAGAAGTCGATAAAAAAAATATCAGCATTGACGATATTCGTGAAAAAATAATCCACCGTTTGCAGCTCAGCTCGTTTTTCAATTCATATAAAGTTGCCCTGATCAATGGTGCTGAATATTTAAGCACTGATGCCGCCAACAGCCTGTTAAAAACGCTTGAAGAACCGACGAAAAACACGCTGATCATTCTGATCGCGAATCGTCTCGAGAACCTGCCACGCACCGTAATATCGCGCTGTCAGTTGATAGAATTCCGACCGGTCTCGACCGATGATGTTCTCACGTTCATCCAAAAAGAACAGCCGACGATTGATCGAACCAGCGCTTTGGCCATCGCCCGACTCTCGGCCGGCCGCCCGGGCTTAGCCTGGCAGTACCTCCACATACCGGAATTGCTCGAAGAGCGAAAAGCCCAGGTAAACGATTTTCTTTCATATCTTCAGGCCGATTTGCCATCAAAATTCTCATATATAGGCGAACTTACGGCTGGACCGTCTTATCAAGAATCTGTTGATTCGGTGAGCGTGACGATCGGAATTTGGCAAAACGTCTTGCGCGATATTATCTTGTTGCATTATCAGCTTATGCCGTTTACGGTCAATTACTTCACTCGCGACTCACTGGAGCAGGCGAAGAAAAAATATACCCCAAAAGTATTAGGCGACTTCGTCAAGCAACTGCAGCTGATTCAGAAAAGTTTGCGCTTTAATATAAATCCACGGCTAGCGCTCGAAAATTTCTTTCTTCAGCTTTAAGTATGAACAATCAAAAGAGCACCAAAGTATTATTGCTTTTACTGCCGATGCTTTTTTTACTCGGCCTTTCTTGCGGTACGAAAAAATCAACTACTGATGGAGGCGTTTTTCGCTCAACGAATCGAGGCGAAAGTTGGGAGCAAAAGGTTTTTGTAGAGACCTTAAAAAAGAAAACGATCACCATCGGTAATGTTGACGTCCGCAAGCTTCTGTTTGATCCGCAAAATTCCGACACGCTCTATGCCGGCACGAATGGACACGGTCTGTTCAAAACGACAAATAGCGGCGATCAGTGGCAAAAGTTATCGCTGGCCGCAAATCAAATCACCAGTCTCGACATCAATCCGAAAAACACAGGCACGCTCTACGCTGCCAGCGGACGAAACTTGTACCGCAGCGTTGACGGCGGCGAAAACTGGAAGGTAGTTTATACCGAAGATCGAGCTGAAGATGTCGTCTATAATGTCGTCGTTGATCCGTTTGAGCCACTCCGGATATACGTGTCAAATGACGCCGGTGGCGTTTTTAAAAGCTATGACGGCGGTGACAGCTGGCAAAAAATATACTGGTTTAAGAAAGCGGTTTCGCTGGTTCGGCTGAGTCCACGGGATTCTCGGATCGTTTTTGCCGCAGTCAACGATGATGCTGGTCTATATATTTCGCTCGATGGCGGAGAGAATTGGACGTCGCAGGCAGAGGCATTGAAGGCGTTCGGGAAAAACGGAAAAAATATCCACGATATCGTCTTTGATCCGAATAAGCCCCAGACGCTTTATCTCGCCACCGATTACGGCTTGCTCAAGAGCAATGACGAGGGCCAGAGCTGGGAAGCCATGAAAACGTTATTGAATTTTAATACACCCATCAGCCTCGTAGCCGTTAACCCCCTCAATTCAAATCAGATATACCACACCGACCAATCGGTGCTGTACCGTTCGGATGATGGCGGTTTTAATTGGTCTACGCTCCGGACCTTGCCTTCAAAACGGAGAATCAGCCAACTACTTATTCATCCGACTCAGCCGGAGATACTGTACGCCGGCGTCTTTACCATTCAATCGAAATAATGGGTACCAACAGTCTAACCGAAGAACTCGAATCGACGCAGCGATATTTTCATGAGGAAATGTCGGCTCTCAGGCTGGGTCGGGCGCACCCCGGGCTGGTCGAAAATGTCATGGTAAATTATTACGGTACGCCGACTGCGTTGAAGCAGCTGGCAAGCGTTACCGTCAGCGACGCCCAAACCTTGGTTATTCAACCATGGGATAAAAACGCGTTTAAGGATGTCGAGCAAGCGCTGCAAAAAGCAAATCTCGGCGCCAGTCCAACGAGCGACGGAAATGTGTTACGGATTGTCATTCCGCAAATGACCGAAGAACGGCGCCTCGCCATGGTAAAAAAAGTACACGAGATCGCCGAGAAATACAAAGTGCGCGTCCGTCAAATACGCGAAGAGTACAATAAAAAGAACAAGAAGGACAAAGAGGCCGGCGCAATATCAGAAGATCAGCTCTTCAATAAACAAAAAGAGCTGCAGAATGAAATTGATACGGCGATTGAGGCGCTGTCTGCCGTCGCCGCTGAGAAGGAAAAAGAAATAACCACCGTCTAACTATGATTATAACCATCATCACATTTGTCGTTATCCTTGGGCTGATCGTTTTTGTCCATGAACTAGGTCATTTTTTAGCAGCGCGAAGAATGGGCGCGGCAGTTGAGGAATTTGGCTTTGGCTTGCCGCCGAAGATTATCGGCATAAAGAAAAAAGATACCTTGTATTCACTGAACTGGATACCCGTCGGCGGCTTTGTGAAGATAAAAGGCGAGGACGGTGCCGATCCAAACGATCAGAAAAGCTTCGCCTCAAAAAAAGTCTGGCAGCGCATATTTATGCTCTCCGCCGGCGTGGCTATGAACGTGGTGCTGGCGATGGTCCTATTTTCAATCGGTTTTGGCGTTGGTTTGCCCAGTACGCTCGGCGATAATATGGGCTCAGCCAAGGTACGAGATCAGAAGGTTCAGATTATCGAAGTGGCCAAGAACACACCGGCCGAAAAAGCCGGGCTTGTTTCGGGCGATCAGATTGTAAAAATTGACAACGTGTCGATTGCCACAGTCGACCAGGTCCAAAATTACAACCGCGATAAGGTTGGGCTAACCGAGACGCTGACCTATAAACACTTAAACAAGGAAAAAACCGTTACCTTAACGCTTGAAAACCTTGATGCCACCGGTGAAGGGAAAATGGGCGCCACGTTGGTTGAAACAGGCATTATCTCATATCCTTGGTATGACGCGATTTGGCGCGGCATAAAGACCACTTTTGAAATAATCTGGGTAATATTAGTAGCCTTCTACCAGTTGATTAATAATTGGCTGACCGGACAACCGACCGGCGCGGATGTCTCTGGCCCGATCGGAATTGCGGTCTTAACCGGACAAGTCGCTCAGTTGGGCTTTGCCTATTTAATACAATTTACCGCCCTCTTATCGCTGAATCTCGCGATTATTAATTTTATCCCGTTCCCGGCACTTGACGGCGGCCGCGTCCTTTTCGTTGTGATCGAAAAAATACGTGGCAAGCAGATTAATCGGCGGGTTGAAGCAATGATTCATAATGTCGGGTTTACCGTCCTGATGCTGCTGATCGTACTCATTACATTGCGTGATCTTAATCGTTTTAAAGACAACATTTTCGGATTTATTAAGAATATCTTTGGCTGAAGCACCTTGGCATTTCTTTATTCCGACGAAAATTATCGATTGCTGGCCAAAAAAATGTATGACTTGCGCGAAAAAGGGCAATGAGATACTATTCGGTGACTGAAATATAGACCCGTGCGAGAAGCTGTAAGTTGCTGATTTGTAGGGAATTCCGCATCGGCTGGCAGTATTCCACAAAAACAGAAAATCAAATTGGGGTTAAAGACGATCAGCGCATCAGCCCAGAATGAAGTAATGAATTTACTGGATCCATGATCAATATCTTCAATCGTTTTTTCGGGCGCTTCTCAAAAGACATGGGAATTGATTTGGGTACCTCAAATACGCTTGTCTATATAAAGGACAAGGGGATTGTGATCAATGAACCGTCAATTGTCGCGATAAACACGCGCACCGATCAAATCGTTGCCGTCGGCGAAGAAGCACGCCGGATGGTCGGAAAAACGCCCGCCCATATCGTGGCTAGCAAAGCCTTGATTCATGGCGTAATTTCTGACTTTGAAATTACCGAACGGATGCTCCGTCATTTTATCGAAAAGGTCCATCGAGAAACCTATACCGTGGTGCCTCGGCCGAGAATAGTGATTGGAGTGCCGCAAGGGATAACCGAAGTGGAACTAAAAGCCGTTGAAGACGCGACGCTGAACGCTGGCGCGCGCCAGGTTTTCTTGATTGAGGAACCGATGGCGGCGGCGATCGGGGCGCGGTTACCGATTCAAGACGCTTCCGGGAACATGATTGTCGATATCGGTGGGGGAACGACGGAAATAGCCGTAATTTCACTGGGCGGCATCATCACCTGGCGCTCGCTCAGGATTGCCGGGGACGAGCTGGACCAAAACATCATTCAGTACGCCCGCGAAAACTTCAATCTACTCCTGGGTGAACAAACGGCTGAAAACGTAAAAATAAAGGTTGCCATGGTTGGCGATATCTCCGAACCGCTCGAAACGAAGATGCGCGGCCGCGATCTCTTATCGGGTTTACCCCGAGAGGTTACAATCAATAGTTATCATGTTCAGGAAGCGATCCAGCGCTCAATTCGGATGATAATCGAAAATATTAAAGACACCATTGAATCAACGCCGCCAGAATTAGTAGCCGATATCTTCGAGCGTGGCTTAGTATTGACCGGCGGCGGCGCATTGCTGCGGGGGCTCGACCGTGTCATCCAACATGAAACACAAATACCGGTTCATATTGCCGACGATCCCTTGACCTGCCTTGTCCGGGGCACCGGCATCGTGCTTGAGGATCTTGATAATCTCAAAGGCATTCTTTCGTTGTCTACTCACGAGGAATAGATTCCTATGAAAAAAAGATATACCCTTATCGGCGGTATTATTATTCTGGCTCTGATTGTCGTTTTTTTATTTCGAACAAGCGGCATCTTTAATCCGCTGACCGATCTTGTGACGGTTATCTTGAAACCGATCCAGGGCAATACGTTTATCTTTTCGAGCACGATTCACAAATATCTGGAAAAGAGGCAGTCGTACGAAGACCTCCGGAAAGAAAACGAAAGTCTGCGCGCTGAGCGAGACAAATTGATCCAAGATAAGAGTCTTTTGGACTCAGAAATACGAGAACTCACAATCACGCGTCAAGAAGAAGAGTTTCTAAAAAATAAAGGGTATCATGGAGTTGTTTCGCGAATCATCGGACGTACCAGCGACTCGATGACGGAGGAGATACTGATAAACATCGGAAAGAATAATGGTATCAACGAGGGGTATGCCGTTATTTCACAAAACGGCTATTTAATCGGCAAGGTCATAGAATCACGCGATTCAATCTCAAAAGTGCGTCTCATCATCGACCGGCAAAGTGAGGTTGCCGCAACCGTTCAGAATGATACGAGCGCGCCCGGCATCGTCATTGGACAACACGGTCTCTCGCTCGAAATGCAACTTATTCCGCAAAATGAAGTAATCACGCGCGATCAGGTTGTTATTACCTCCGGACTAGAGTCCAATATACCGCAGGGGATCGTGATTGGAACGATCAGTTCCACGGCCATTAATCCAGGCGATATCTTTCAGAGTGCGGTTGTGACATCGCCAATCAGGTTTGACCACCTCCAGATTACCTCAGTTATTATTCCGCAAACGATAATCAATGATTAAACAACTCGGGATATTATTACTCGTTTTGTTTTTCGTAATTGCGCAAACATCGATTGTGCCAATATTTTTTCCGCTTCCCTCGGGCATCAATGTGTTGATTATTGCCATCCTGTATTTTCTCATCACGTTGAAAACGAGGAATTATTTTATTTGGACGGCGATACTCGGCTTACTGGCAGACATATTTTCAAGCCTACCGGTCGGTGTCATTACCATTTCGTTGCTTGGCACGGCCTTGGTAGCGTATCTTCTCTATTTGAATTATTTTTCACATCGCACCGGACTGACGCTTATCTTATTGGTAGTTCTGATGTGCGCTGTCTATGCCCTTTTATTATATGGCATTTCGCAAGCCTGGATCTTTATCGCCTCGAACCCGACGCATCTCGTATTCAACCCGTTGGCGATACTGAGTCAGACGTTTGCCACGACGGTGACATGTGTTTTGTGTTACCTGGTTTTCAACCAGGCCGTAAAGCGTTTTCGTGATCGATTCCTTATTCAGAAATCATAATTCCTTATGTCATCAAACCCGTTTGAAATATACGGTCAAACTGACGATATAAAGAAACGTCTGGTCAGAGACTATAATTTTAATCATTCGCAAGGCGACGAATACCGGCCCGAGGACGCGGAACGGGAATCACTACGCCTTCATGTTCCCTTTGGAAAGCTGAATATTATCATTTACATCATCATTGCTTGTTTTGTTACCCTTGGAGTGCGCACGATCGAATTGCAGATGGCTCAGGGCGCCCAGTACCGTGAAATTGCCGAAGGCAATCGCGTCCGCATTCAGTGGATTAAACCGCCCCGGGGATTAATCCTTGATCGAAACGAAAAGCCGCTAGTTGAAAACGTCCCAAACTTTACCCTTTTTGTCGTTCCGGGCGATTTGCCCAAGGATATTACTGAACGCGTCCACGTGCTCACCAGCGTCTCAAAAACTCTGGATTTAGATGAAAAGGCCATCCAGGAGAAGGTTGAAAGCTATTTAACCGAGGTGAGCAAAAACGATCAGAAGAAAATGACTGTTTATCAGCCGCTCATGGTCGCGGAGCATATTGATATCAATCATGCGATCAAGCTGAAAATCGAAAGTAATCAACTGCCGGGTATTGCGATCTCGGCTGAATCAGGCAGAAAATATCTCGGCGGAAACATATTTTCAAATATTCTTGGGTATACCGGAAAAATAAACGAAGCGGAACAAACGAACTATCTCGATAAAAATTATCAAGCGGATGACGTTATCGGCAAGGTTGGGGTAGAAAAATATTATGAAGATGTGCTGCGAGGCACCTATGGACGTAATCACGTTGAGGTCGACTCAATGGGCAAAGTAAAAAAAGTGATCGCCTCAGAACAGCCGCAGCCAGGCCAGAACCTTATTTTGTCGATTGACAAAGATTACCAAGGCAAGCTTCAACAATTACTCGATGATCAGGTGAATCGTCTCCAAAAAACTGGCGGGGCCGCGATTGCCCTCGATCCGCGCAATGGTGAGATTCTCGCCCTCGTTACCTCGCCCACCTATGATAACAATATTTTTTCGGGTGGCCTGACGAATGAAAAGTATCAGCAATTAATTTCCGATCCGAGGCAACCCTTGTTTAATCGGCCGCTCAGCGGCGAATATCCATCCGGCTCGACGATCAAGCCTCTCATTGCAAGTGCAGCGTTAAACGAGGGAAATATCACGTCGAGCACGACGGTCACGAGCACTGGCGGTATTAAGGTCGACAAATGGTTCTTCCCCGATTGGAAGGCTGGCGGCCACGGTGTCACGAACCTGTCAAAGGCATTATCAGAATCAGTCAACACATTCTTCTATGCGATCGGTGGCGGCTACGAAGATATTAAGGGCTTAGGCGTGGAGAAGATAAAAGAATATGCCGATACGTTTGGTTTCGGGAAGACGCTCGGCATCGATGTCAGCGGTGAGGCGACTGGATTTCTACCGGATAAAGAATGGAAAGAAAGAGTCAAGAATGAAAGCTGGTACATCGGCGATACCTACCACCTCGCCATCGGCCAAGGCGATCTGCTCGTGACGCCGCTCCAAATTGCAAATCTGACGGCGATCATGGCAAATGGCGGCACTTTTTACCAGCCGCACGTGGTTCGATCAACCGTCGATCCGATAACTCATGCTGTTACGTATCAAAATCCTCGGGTTATTGAAGAACAAATATTGCCAAAATCATCGATCCAGCCGGTCCGGCAGGGATTACGTGAAGGCGTGCTGACAGGCAGTTCCCGCTCACTTCAGGATTTGCCAGTAACGTCAGCTGGAAAAACAGGCACGGCTCAGTATTCTGACGATAAAACGCACGCTTGGTTTACTGGTTTTGCGCCGTATGATAATCCAGAGATTGTCATAACTGTTTTGGTTGAGGGGGGCGGTGAAGGAAATGCCGTTGCCCTGCCTGTTGCCAAGGATTTTCTTACTTGGTATTATGGTAAACGATAGTTATGTGGATAAGTCTATTGACAAAAGACGGTATTTGTTTTAAATTATCTTCTGCTTAAATTTCCGAATAAAATATTTTAGTTGCATGAAGGGCTTTTTTTAAAAAACGAAATATCATGGCTGACAAAAAAACATATATAACGAGCGAAGGCTTTATTAAGTTGAAGAAGGAGCTCGATGATTTAAAGAACATCAAGCGGAAAGAAATTGCCGATCGTATTCAGGATGCGAAAGAGTTGGGGGATCTATCGGAAAATGCGGAATATGCCGAGGCAAAAAACGAACAGTCGTTTGTTGAAGGAAGAATCGCTCAATTAGAGAATCTCTTGAAAAACGTGACTATTATCGATAATAGCAGCGTCGTTCAAGGCAAGGACAATACTGTCCATGTTGGCTGTCACGTCGAACTGGAGGCTCACAACAAAAAGCTTTCCTATACAATCGTCGGATCAAATGAGGCTGATCCGGAAAAGGGCTTAATTTCAAACGAATCACCCCTTGGTCAGGCTTTTCTGGGACACAAGATCGGCGAACAAATAGAGATAGAGGTACCGTCCGGAAAGGTTATCTATAAAATTCTCGGGATCAAATAGACAGACAACAAAAAAAGTCATCCAAATCGGGTGATTTTTTTTGATTTCATAGCCCAAAATAGGTACGTTTTTCTTGAAAAAATTCGACAAATGAAGTAAAATATGGGTATTATCCTAAACCAAAAAAATGGCACAATCGTTCCACGCCGATTCCAGCGAGACCGCCTATCGTTTTTATAATCGTCACACATTTTATCGACTAATACTGCTTTTTATCGGAATTACGATTATTGTTGATTTTGCGATCTACATTGCCCAAACAAAGAACCTCATGAATGAAACGCAAGAGGACCTGAGGAATATCGCCGTCGTCGTGGCGAAAAATATTCCAGTCGAACAGCACGAGCGGCTTAGGCAATCATCCCAGCAAGATTCAACCGATTACAAAACCATCGAATTTTATTTCAAATCCGTCATTGACGGAAATCCGAAGATCGACGACGTCTACACCCTCCGGCCGACGAGCAAAAATCATGTCATGACTTTTGTCGTCAGCGGCATGACCACGCATGATAAAAACGGGGATGGCACGATTGACGAATCCGAGCAAAAACCAGTCTTAGGGGAAGCATACAACACCGCTGATTATCCTGATTTGGAAAAGGGCCTTACAGAGCCGAGCGTCGATAAAGAAGTGACCTATGATAAATGGGGGACGTGGCTTTCCGGCTATGCTCCGATACGGAATACAGCTGGCAATTCGGTCGGCCTGGTTGGGGTTGATATGTCGGCCCAATATCTATCCGAACAACGGATGTCTATGTTGATGTCCATCGTCTGGTCAAACTGTGCGATCCTTCCTTTGTTACTTGTGGCTGGCTACTTTATGAGCCGGCGGATCAGCCGCCCGTTTTCACTCCTGGCTGACGGCATGGAAAAAGTTTCGCATGGCAATTATGATTATCAATTGCCCATAAAAGGGAAAGGGGATGCGAACGTTTTTGCTCATCTCTTTAACAATATTGTTAACATGTGCAATGATATAAAGCGCGTTGACCCGTCTGCACCTAAGAATAAAATGTCCAAATAAATATGAGCCGTTTAGATGAAAGCCGCGTTCTCCGGCTAGAAAAATTACACTCGCTTGAAAAAGCCGGCGTCCAGCCCTATCCGGCGAAGAGTGAACGGACGACAACGATTGTTCAAGCAATCAATAATTTTCAGGCATACGAGGACAGTAAAAAAATGATTACCGTGTCGGGACGCATCAGATCGGTTCGTCGACACGGCGGTTCGTCTTTTTATGATCTCGAAGACGGGACGGGCAGCTTCCAAATATTTTGTAAACTTGACCGTCTCGGCAAAGAGAAGTATGAACAGCTACGCGATTGTATTGATACGGGTGACATCGTTGAATTTACCGGCACCGTATTTAAGACGAAGCAGGGGCAACCGACACTCGACGCGACGACGTACCATTTGTTAGCCAAGGCGTTGCGCGCAATGCCCGAGGCCCATTTCGGGCTCAAAGATGTCGAAACACGTCTCCGGAAGCGGTATCTCGATCTGGCGGTAAACCCAAAAACACGTGACCTTTTTGTTAAGAAATCCATCTTTTGGCAAGCGATCCGTTCGTTCATGATAAAGAATGGTTTTCTAGAAGTTGAAACACCAGTGCTGGAAAACGTACCGGGTGGCGCCGAGGCCGAGCCGTTTATCACGCATCACAATACGTTGCATCGCGATCTCTTTTTACGCATTTCACTTGAACTGCCGTTAAAAAGACTCCTGGTTGGCGGCTATGAAAAAGTGTTTGAGATCGGCCGCATTTTCCGGAACGAAGGCATTTCGACGGAACACCTCCAAGACTATACGCAACTGGAATTTTATTGGTCGTATGCCGACTATCATCAATTGATGGAGTTTGTTCAGCGTTTGTATCGAGAGGTGATAAAGAAAGTGACGGGCTCGCTGGTCGTGGTGAACAACAATCAAACCATTGATTGGAAAAAGGCCTGGGTAAAATACGACTACTACAACGAATTTAAGAAGTATACCGGATGTAATCTCGAGAAGGCCACTGACGAAGAACTACGTCAATTTGCCAAAAAGCAAGGCATTACCCTTGAAACGTATGTTGGCCGTGGCCGATTGATCGACGCAATTTACAAAAAATGCGTCCGGCCAAAACTGGTCCAGCCCGGTTTTCTCATGGATCCGCCGGCGGTCGTCGAACCATTGGCGAAACGACGCGTTGACGCGCCTGATCGCGTTCAACGGTTTCAGGTTGTCGCCTGGGGCACGGAGCTTGGCAAAGGATTTTCCGAATTAAATGATCCGCTTGATCAGCGGAAACGTTTTGAAGAGCAGATGTCGCTCCGCGCGGCCGGTGATAAGGAGGCGCAACGCCTCGATGAAGACTATTTAGAGGCGTTGGAATATGGAATGCCGCCAGCGGCCGGCTTTGGTCTATCGGAACGCCTTTTCGCCGTCATCATGGATAAGCCGGTTCGCGAAACTGTTCTTTTTCCGCCGATGAAAGAATACGAAAAAGAAACACATGAATCGAACTGAGTCATATACATTACTTCAGGAGTACACAAAAACGCCAAACCTGCTGAAGCATGGTTTGGCGGTTGAGGCAGCAATGCGCTGGTATGCAATAAAAAACAATGCGAACGAAGAGCTTTGGAGTATTACCGGACTGTTGCATGATTTTGACTATGAAATGTTTCCGCTGGCGCCGGATCACCCGCTCAGAGGGGCGGAAATTCTCCGGGCGCGCGGATATCCGGACGAAATCATTGATGCTATCCTCGGCCATGCTGATTATTCCGGCGTTCCGCGTTTAACCAAAATGGCGAAAACGTTATTTGCCTGTGACGAATTGTGCGGCTTGATTGTCGCCGTCGCCCTGGTTCGGCCTTCGAAAAAACTCGCCGACGTTACCTTTGAATCGGTCAAGAAAAAGATGAAGGACAAGGCGTTCGCGCGCCAAATACGGCGCGAGGATATTATTCAGGGCGCGAACGAAATAGACGTTCCGCTCGATGAGCATATCAATAATTGCCTGACCGCCCTCCAATCAGTCTCCCAAGAATTAGAGTTATAAAATACTATGCTCGACATAAAAAAAATTCGTTTAGAGCCTGACCGCTATGCTGACGGTTTAAAAAATCGTGGCTGTACCGTTGCAATACCGAAATTGCTAAAAATTGACGATGAGCGAAAACTCCTTATCGCCAAGGTAGACGATTTGCGCGCGGCCATGAATAAATCGGCTCGGGAAATCAGCGCGGCGAATGCATCGGAAAAACAAGCCAAGATTTTGACTGCCCAGAAACTCAAGGAGTCTTTAAAGTCTTCTGAGAAAGCCCTAGAGCTCGCCAGCGAAGAGTTTACAGCCATTATGTATAAATTGCCGAACCTCCCCTTTGGTGATGTGCCGGTGGGCAAAAATGAGGCCGATAATAAGGTTTTACGTAACGTTGGCCAAAAAAAGACATTTTCGTATAAACCAAAGGATTATTTTGAAATAGCGACCAATCTTGATCTGATCGATACTGATCGCGCTGCCCGCGTTTCGGGAACGCGTTTTGGCTACCTCAAAGGACAGCTTGTCATGGCACAGTTCGCCCTGATCCAATTCACGCTGTCTCGATTAACAAACGAAGCGTGGCTGTCAAAGGTTATCAAGAAGGCAAAATTGTCCGTGCCATCACAGGCATTTGTTCCGGTTCTGCCGCCTGACATGATTCGCATGGAAGTGTTCAGAGCCATGGGCAAACTCGATCCCGGACAAGAAGAAGAACGCTATCATCTCCCAAAGGACAACCTCTATCTCATCGGCAGCGCGGAACATACACTCGGTCCATACTTTCTAAACGAAACCCTCAAAGCAGAACAACTGCCGGTACGGTTCATTGGGTACTCGACAAATTTCCGGCGTGAAGCGGGTAGCTACGGTAAGGACACCAAGGGCATATTGCGCGTTCATCAATTCGACAAGCTGGAAATGTTTTCATTCTCCCGACCTGATTTATCGAGAGAGGAACATCGCTTTTTCCTCGCCATCCAGGAAACGCTGATGCAGGAGTTGAAACTACCATATCGCGTTGTTCATGTCTGCACCGGCGACATGGTTTCAACGGACGCGGAACAATTTGACATTGAGAGCTGGCTGCCTGGTCAAAACAACGGAACAGGGGAGTACCGAGAAACCCATTCAACGTCAAACTCAACTGACTTTCAAGCCCGGCGTTTGAATACCAAATATTCAGACGGTAAGCATTCCGAACTGGTCCACACCATCAACGGGACGGCTTTTGCCATGGGACGGACGCTGGTCGCCCTTATCGAAAACTATCAAACGGAGAAGGGCGGCCTGGCGTTGCCAAAGATATTAATGAAATAACATGCGAATACCCGGAGAAAGCGAACCCTCGTCGATAGAATCCGGGGATGAAACCTTCGCCATCCAATTGCGTGAATTGGGCCTTGAGGCGAATCGTGAAAATATCGCCGCCGCACAAGAAATGCAGCGTGTTCCAAACCTGCCTCGCGGCTATGCTGACATCGAAGACTCGCTTGACGATCTGGAACGATTGAGGATTGCCATGGAAAAGGCGGGGATAACGTCCATCACGCATTCCGAGGGAAAAACCGTCTGGGACCATACGCGACGGTGTATACATGAATTGGAAAAACTCGGCTTGCCGGCTGATCAGAACGAAGAGCTTCGGCTGATACTTTTATACCATGACCTCGGAAAAACCGAGGCGATTCGTTTTCCCTGGAATATAAGCAGAACGCGGGAGCGCGCCGAGAAAGGGAAGCTCCAAGTGGCGATGATGGGACACCCGGAGGCGCGGCTCGATGATATCAATCGTTCATTGGCGTCGAACGGCCTGGCGGGTGAACGGCTTGATCGGGCCATGACGGTCATTCAAAACCATATGCGGACGGATCTGTTGATCATGAATCCTGTTAAGATTGTGCCGATTATAGAGTCGTTCGGTGCTGACGATGGCCAACGCCGCGAAACGCTCAACCTCTTGGCTTTAGTGATAAAAATCGACGGTTTGGGGACCCAGTACACGACATTGGCAGAGGGCAAGCTCTCTGTTGTCCATGATGTTGAAAAAGAGCATTTTGAACCTGAAGCGGTCTGGAAACGATACGAGGAAGGGAAAATATTAGCTGAACAGGCCAAGGTTGAGGCTGAACTTTGTGCGGCTCGTGCCAAGCGCGAAGGTGAAATTTTCGGATCTTCGCTTTACGACTATTTGATTACTCGCGGATTTGAAAAAGGACCAGGAATGGGACTGGTGATGAAGCGGGTCAGAGATATCATTTCCAAAAACCCCGACGCTGAGCCAGCCGACATAAAAAAGAAAATCGATAAAACCGAACTGCCATAATGTCACGACATATTACAGATCGGATATACGGAAATATTGAAATCACTGAGCCGGTGCTGCTGGAACTGGTCCAGAGTCCGGCCCTTAAACGTCTGGAGGGAGTAGATTCGGCCGGATATTTTGAGCCTCATTTTCCGGGTACATCTCGCACGCGGTTCGAACACTCGATCGGCGTCATGCACCTTCTAAAAATGTACGGTGCCTCGATTGAGGAACAGGTCGCCGGCCTCATTCATGATGTATCGCACTCCGTTTTTTCGCACGCCATTGATTACGTGCTGTTTGAAGGTTCCGGGGCAAAGCAGCATCATCAAGATAACTCGCACGTTCAATACGTGAAGTCATCAGGCATACCTGCGATCATTGAAAAATACGCTCTGTCAATTGACTACATCCTTGACGACACAAACTTTCCGTTAAAAGAGCGCGAGCTTCCCGACCTTTGCGTCGACCGGATCGATTATTCGTTCCGTGAAGGCGTTCTCTTTGGAGAAATATCCAACTCTGAAGCCCTGGAATTTCTCAATGCCTTGCGCGTTCATGATCGCCAGTGGGTATTTACCGACCAAGAAGTTGCGCGCCGATACGCCGATGTTTTTTATGCCATGAACAGCAAATATTATTCCAATGTGCAATCGGCCGTCATGTTTTACTCGGTTGGTAGTTACCTCAAACATGGCTTGAAGCAACGTTATATAACCCTCGATGACCTCTATACAACGGATGATGAAGTGCTGAAAAAAATAAATTCGCATCTATCGACTGACACCCAGCTGCAAAAACTCTGGACGAGAATGAATAATAAAATACCGTATGCAAATGACCCACATGATTATGAAGCGGAAGTACACGTAAAATCACGCATCGTCGATCCACTCTATCAGGCTGATGGCGCCCTGCAGCGATTGTCAGACAGCGATCCTATCTGGAAAACGGTCGTCCACAACGAACTCAGGCCAAAAACATATTATCTAAAATTTAGCGATACAGAATGAAAGACAATTCTGCAATTATGAACGGCGCGATCGCCATAATATATCGCGAGACCCCGCGCGGACGACTTTACTTAGTTACCCATAACGTATTTAGCGGCAATCACACGTTTCCCGGGGGCGCCAGTGCCAGCGGCGAAGAGATGCGTGACACCATAAAACGCGAATTGCAGGAGGAAATTAATTTACAGCCGGCCGACGAACAAATAGAGGAACTTCCTCTGACCAATTCATTCGTTTTTTCGATCCAAGGATCAGCACGGTACAAGCAGCCGGCGAAATACAACGTGTTTCTTATTAAAACCGAGGTGGAAGAAATAAGGCCGAATACCCAACAGGTGAGTCACGCCTATTGGCTTCCGTATGAACAAGCCCGGGAAATGGTAAAACACGAGATCCTGAAGATAAACCTCGACTGGGTGGAGCGAAAGTTAAACAAGTAACAAGCATATTTCACAAAATGTTGGGAATCCATTATAATTCATTGGAAGCCTTTTTTATTTTTCTATGGCAAACAACCATCTGACATGGCTGGAAATCAGCAAATCAGCCTTATTAAACAACCTCGCCGCCTTTCATGAACTGCTTGGAGCAGGCGTTTCAATAATGCCGATTGTGAAAAGCAATGCCTACGGACATGGCGTTCTTGAGGTAGCAAAGATTGTCGCGCCGACGTCTGATTGGCTCGGCGTCGTGAGTTTGGATGAGGCGCTGGTAATACGAAAGTCTGGAATTAAAACGCCCATACTCGTCCTGAGTTTTTTTAACGAGAAGAATATTTCCCTAGCAGCAGGCAAAAATATTGTTCTCCCAGTTTTTGACCTTGAAGGAGCCAAGACGATTTCTCGGGTAATGAAAAATCTTCACAAAACCATTTCGGTGCATTTGAAAGTTGACGTCGGCACAACGCGCCTCGGAATTTTACCAAAAGACGTATTCAGGGTTGCGAAAGCCGTACAGAAGCTCCCTGGTCTAAAAATTACAGGCATTTTTTCCCACCTGGCTGATTCGGAAAACTTTAACCAAGAGTATACCAATAAACAAATCAAGACTTTTAACAGCATTTGCCAAGCACTAGAAAAGAATGGTTACGATACTAAAGTCCGACATCTCGCGTGTTCAGCCGCGACGATCATAAATCCAAGCTCTCGAAACAACCTTGTTCGAATCGGCATAAGTCTGTATGGTCTATGGCCGTCAAAAGATACAAAAGCCCTGTATGAACGGCATTTTAATGGTTTCAAACTTCGGCCGGCCCTGAGTTGGCATACGTCAATAATCCAGCTAAAAAATGTTCCGATAAATACCTACGTGGGCTATGGCTGTACCTACAAAACCAAGCGCCGCACCAAGATTGCTGTTTTGCCGATCGGGTATTGGGACGGATATGATCGAAAATTATCGAATCACGGGGAAGTGCTGATACGCTCGCGCCGGGCACGCGTGCTGGGCAGAATTTGCATGAATATGACCATGGTTGACGTTACCGATATTCCTGGCGTCAGAATAGGGGAGCGGGCGACGCTCATCGGCGTGCAGGGGAAAGAAATGATCAGCGCTGAAGAACTTGCCGAAAAAGCCGGAACGATAAATTATGAAATTGTGACAAGAATAAATCCATTATTGAAGAGAAGGGTAGTCTAACATTTTACGACACATATGAGACAACCGGATAAATTAACGGTCGGCGTCATATTCGGTGGACAATCGGGCGAACACGAGGTTTCGCTTGTTTCCGCGCAGGCTGTCATGGCCGGACTTGATCGAAAAAAATACCGTGTTGTACCGATTGGGATAACGAAGACTGGTCATTGGTTGATTGGTACTGACGCGATGAAGTATCTAAAAACCGGAAAAGGTTCGCGATATAAGGAAGAAGCGATTTTGCCGGAAGTGGTAAAAAAACGACGCCAGCTACCGCAATCAACAATTGACGTGATTTTTCCGGTTTTACACGGTCCCTACGGCGAGGACGGCACAATCCAGGGCTTGCTCGAACTGGCCCATCTGCCATATGTTGGGGCGGGCGTTCTTGGTTCGGCCTGTGGTATGGATAAAGTAATCATGAAAGCGCTTTTCCAGAATGCCAAACTGCCTGGCCCAAAATATGTCCCGCTGACAAAATCGGAATGGAGCAAGAAACGCAAGGATATTATTTCAAAGATACGTTCACAGATAGGTTTTCCAAACTTTACAAAACCGGCTAATCTCGGCTCAAGCGTTGGGATAATGAAATGCCGGAGTCTTAATGAAACTGTCCGCGGGCTCAATACCGCTTTTACCTATGATCGAAAAGCCCTGGTCGAAGAGGCGATTGACGGCCGCGAAGTCGAGTGTTCAGTCTTGGGTAATAATAATCCTATCGCTTCGGTCCCCGGAGAAATCGTGCCGAATCGCGAGTTTTACGATTATGAGGCGAAATATATTGACGGCGATTCAGAATTGCTGCTTCCGGCGCCGATCACGCCAACCCAAAAGAAAATCGTCCGGCAGCTTGCTGTGAAGGCCTTTTTGGCGATTGATTGTGCTGGACTGGCTCGTGTCGACTTTTTTATCGAAAAGGGAACCAACCGGGTTTTGGTCAATGAAATTAACACGTTACCCGGATTCACAAGCATCAGCATGTATCCAAAGTTATGGTCCGCCTCCGGCCTGGCGTATCCGAAATTGCTCGATCGACTCATTACGCTCGCACTTGAACGCCATCGTGAGCGCGAACGGATTATTTCATCGTACCAGCCTTCAAAAAATTGGTATTTATAAGACATGGCAGACTATCACGATTGGACGTCATCACGAAGATTCGTCACGAAACAATTGAATTACCGGAATCCGTATTTTCCGAGAGAATCGTTTTCTGAGAAAAGAAAGCGCCGCCAGCGATTTATTGTTATCGGCATAATCATTGTCTGTCTGGCAATTCTGTATTTCCTGTTTATTTCGCCGGTGTTCCAAATACGGGAAATAACGGTTGAAGGCGGAACAACTGATCGGATCTCATTTATTGAGGGCCGGGTAGACGAGTACTTACGGGGAAAAATGCTGGGCGTCATAAAAAACGACAACTGGTTTCTCGTGTCGTCAAGCCGCCTGAAAAACTGGCTTGATTCCGATCTCATGAATAAAATATCGTTAGAAACATTGACAATAGAGAAGACTTTTCCTCGCACGATCCACATTACGTTTCGTGAACGGACCGCCCAGCTCATCTATCAAGCAAATAATCAGTCATATCTTTTAGATCGCCAGGGATATGTGATAAGCGAGCAATACCTTAATCCCGTTGTGGAAACACAAGAAGGCGATCAAGCTGCGGAAGAACCGCCGAAAACTGTTTATCCGATATTGCGTGATGAGACAAAATCAACCGTCTCAATCGGTCAACAAATTATACCGGCGGCCTTAGCGCAATCCATACTTGAGACAAACCGCATGTTTCTCGAAAAATACCAGGAGATATCAATTGATCATTTTGAAACGATTGTCCGAGACTGCCCGGATTTACCGAAAACAGATGAGACGGAGACAGCAACAAACGAAAATACCAATTCTGATGATGCGGAAAACGTAAATAGTGAGACAAACGTCAACGAGGAGGTAATCGAAAGAGAAATTGTGCCGTGTACGGAGCAACCAATGGTCGAATATGCCTTGGTTGTACCATCGGGTGTAAAGTTGTACTTTTCATCAAAGTACTCACCAAACGATCAAATCGGTGCATTTACCGTGTCATATAACGATAAAATTGGCGGCCTATTTGATAGATTGACGTATATTGACCTTCGATACCCGGGAAGGGTGTATTACAAGTAATAATGAGTATAGGGTCTTAAATTGTATATTGTGCGACGCATTAACAATCCTCCCCTATAACAAAAAGGGCTTCATGCCCTTCTTTTGATACGGAATTGTTTTTTTACGGTAGGTAGTCGATTGGATTTACCGGTATGCCGTCTTTGCGCACACCGAAATGCAAATGCGCACCAGTTGTCCATGGTCCTGCGCCTGATGTTCCGGGAATACCCCCGCTTAGTCCAATAACTTGACCTCGGTTTACATACGCCTCAACCTGTACATTTATCTTAGTAAGATGGCCATACAATGTCGAAACTCCGTCACCGTGTATTATCATTACATAACTATATCCAAGGCCAGCGTCTCTAGCTATTGCAACATAACCAGCGGCAGCTGCTTTAACAGGGGTCCCCTGCTTAGCGCGTATATCGATAGCATCATGAACAAAATAACGTTTAAAGATATACGACGGATCATGAAATGAAGCTGTTATTCCTCCCAGCGGACTAACTGGCCACGAGAGAACGTCTGTATTATCCGTCAGTGTGTCATCACCGGCCAGCTTTCTTTTAAGTAAGTCTTCGGCCGAAGTAATTTCATAGCTAACAGACGCCTGCTCCCTTTTTATGGAGTCAATTAATTCTTGGTATTGTGCTTCGCTTGAACGTGTTTCTTCAAGAAGATTTGATTTATATATTTTTTGGCTTTCTGCCTCGGCCTGTTCAGCTTCCAGCTTATCCTTTGTCTGCTGGAGCTCATCCTCTTTTCCGTTCAGTTCGGTGTTCACCGTCTCCAGCTCGGTTTTGAGCTTTTTCACGTCATCCAGAGATTTTTTCAACTTATGCTCCAGCTCCTCGAGATAATTCATTTGCGAGAAAAAGTCCGAGAAGGTGTTTTCCTTAAAGAAAATAACGAGCGGGCTGACGTTTTTTGATTTATTCAGAACCCGGATCAATTCCGATAAACGAGTTTTTTGATCATTAATCTGGTTTTCACGATCGGCAATCTTTGATTCAACCTCGCGTATTTGAAGTTTTAAGGTATCAATTTCAGTTTCGGCAATCTGTATTTCGAGTTCAGTTTTTGCAATCTGATCGTCGATAACCTCTACTTGGTTTGAGAGGGTCAGTGTTTCCTGCTGCTTCAGGGCAAGCGCCTGCTGGTACGCCTTATTTTGCTCGTTTAATTGGTCCAGGGCCTGCCGGCGTTCTTGAATCTGCCGATTAAGCTCAATTATTTCGTCATCAGTAAGCTTACTTTTCTCAGTGTTCGTATTCTGATTCGAATTTTGGGTCGGATCGTCAATCGCCCAGACGGTATATTTTCCAGATATGAAAACGCCCACTCCAAGAAGAAGCAGGATGACGAGAGAAAATAGGAGTTTTCTTTTATTTCGTGTAGGCAAAGCGAAATATTTTATATTACAATAGTATACTACAAATTTAAAAAATAAGCAAATATTCTATTCCATTTTCCGTATCGCCAGATCAAGACGCCGGAGCGACTCTTGCTTGCCCAATACCTCACTAATTTCAAAGACGTCGGGTGAAGCTTTTAGGCCAGACAAAGCAACCCGGATCGGCCACAAGAGATCGCCTGTCTTTATCGCCAATGCTTTGATTTTATTGATGCAGAGTTCTTTAAGTTCTGAAGCCACGAAGTTGTCCTCCCCTGCTCCGGCATACATTTCCTTTGCCAGCAATAGATTTTTTAGCGTATCAGCTTGGTTACTTTTTTTTGGAATTAATATTGCCGGATCATAGTCGCCGAGTTCAACAATAAATTTTGTCAGCGGGACAGCCTCGGCCAGAGTTACCATGCGATCCTGGGCGAGCCTGACTATTTTTTCGAGAGGCGCTTTTTCCAATGACGGCCAATTTGATTTTTCAAAATACGGCCGACAGCGCCGGGCTAATTCCGTCGCGTCCAACAAACGGATCTGACGGCCATTGATGAAATTCAGCTTATCGAGATTAAAAATCCCGCCGGATTTATTTGTTTTGTCGAGCGAAAATTGTTCAATCAACTCTGACATGGTAAATATTTCCTGCTCGGTTTTCGGATTCCAGCCCAATAAGGCAATGAAGTTTACGATCGCCTCTGGCAGATATCCCATGTCACGGTACTCAAGGGTTGAAACTGCTCCGTCGCGCTTGCTTAATTTTCCTCCCTGAGGGCTCAGGATCAAAGGCAGATGCGCAAATTGCGGCAGTTCCCAACCAAACGCTTGATAGAGAAAAACATGCTTCGGCGTGCTTGGCAACCACTCCTCTGCCCTGATTACGTGACTGATGCGCATGAGATGGTCATCAATAACGTTGGCTAGCTGATAGGTTGGAAAACCGTCCGTCTTCATAATGACCGCGTCATCGAGATAGCGATATGAAAATTCTACCTGGCCGCGAACAAGATCATCGACAACAATTGTCCCTTCGTTCGGCAGTTTCATCCGAATAACGTGCGGCTCGCCGGCCTGAACCCGTTTTTCGGCCTCGACCGAATCGAGCGAACGGCAGTGCTGATCATACCGTGGCGCTAATTTTTGTGCCGCTTGCTGCGCCTTCAGTTCAGACAGACGCTCAGTCGTGCAAAAACAATAATATGCCTTATCGTTTTGAACCAATTCTTTGGCATATTTTCTGTATATTTCCAGGCGTTGCGATTGAATATACGGACCGCAATCCCCTTCCTTGCCTGGACCTTCGTCATAATGCAAGCCGCACCAAGCTAACGATTCGGTGATGGCTTCAACGCTTTTTTCAACATAGCGCTGCTGGTCGGTGTCTTCGATTCGCAAGATAAATGTACCCTTGTGTTTTTTGGCAAAAAGCCAATTAAACAGGGCGGTTCGCAAACCCCCGATATGGAGAAAACCGGTCGGGCTCGGGGCAAATCGAACGCGGACATTTTCGGTCGTTGTTTTTGGCATTATTGAAAAAATTTAGAAATAATTACTTTCATCGGGAACACGATTACGGCACGGTAGATGCGGCGGATGCGCCAGGGCTGTTTCATGAGCCGGTAGAGCCATTCTAATCCCAGCGAACGCATCACTACCGGTGCGCGACGCACCTGACCTGATAAATAGTCGAATGAACCGCCGACGCCGACAGCGATCTTTACCGTTTCAAAGTATTGAAGATTCCGCGCCAGCCATTTTTCTTGGGCGGGCGCGCCGAACGCGAGAAACAGGATGGCGGGTTTTTTTCTGTTTATCCTCGCGACCAGAGCGTTGTCAGACCGTTTCCGGCCGAGAAAATCGTATTCGTTTTCCGCGCCGACTACGTGAAGTCCGGGATATTTTTCCATCATGTTAACCGCCGTGCGATGCGCGATATTGTTAAGCGCGCCCAGGAAAAAGACGCTGAGATTCTTATCGCGCGCCTGGCGGCATAATTCTTCAACCAGCGAAACCCCGGTTACCCGCCGCGCGATCGGCTGGCCGAGATACCAGCCGGCAAATTTTAAGCCGACGCCGTCCGGGATGGCCAGGCTGGCGGAATTAAGGATATCACGAAATTCATGATCGCGGGTAGCTTGGATGCAGAATTCCGGATTTGGCGTAACGATTAAATGAGGCTTTTGATCAAACAAATACTGCTCGAGTTTTTGTTTTAATTCCTCGTTCGTAAAGCTGTCGATCTGAACGCCTAGTATCGTTACTTTATGCATGAGAAAAATTACAGCGACCTAAAATATCATATGTCGAACCCGTTGATGACAGCGCGCTCCGCATGAGGTCAATGGTGGTGGCGAAAAACGATTTTTGTTCCAACACGGGCAGGGTATTCTTTATCTCGCGTTGCTTTTTTATTTTCCCAAGCGTTATATGCGGATAATACTCTCTTTCTCCGATTAGTCCAATCGCCGCGGCTCGTAATCTGTGATGAAGATCCTTTTGTATATTCATGAGCTGTTTTGTTTTCTCAATTGACAACACAAGTCTATTGAAATTTCTATTTTGTAATATTGTAACGTTATTTATTGTTATCATGGGTGACTGATGATTTTTTGAAACTATTTGTAATATTTCAATCGCCCTCTTCGATTGCTCCTCAGTAATATTCCCGAGAAACACCAGCGTACAATGGACTTTTTCTTCGGATTGTAGGTAGAAATCATTGTTACTGAAACTTCCTCGGATAATTTTTCCATATTCCGTCAAAAAGTTTTTCGGAACAGGTATAGAAACGAATGCCCGTATCATGAATAGTAACTTGACATATTAATAAAAAACTGTCCTTTTCATCTTGAATTATAGCATATAATCAGGTATACTTTAATGCGAATGAAAGAAGCACTTTTGTATTCAAAGCTAGAAAATAATAGTGTCCGATGTCATGTTTGCGCACACAACTGCCGAATAAACACTGGTCGTCGCGGTATTTGTGCGGTCAGAGAAAACATTGACGGTACGCTTTTTGCGCTAAATTACCGAAAAGCCATCGCTGAGGCTGTCGATCCAATTGAGAAAAAGCCTTTTTTTCATTTTTTTCCGGGAACGGCCGCACTTTCCATCGCAACGTTAGGCTGTAATCTTCGGTGCGATAATTGCCAAAATTGGGATATTTCACAGGGTTCCAAGGGCGGGAAAACCATTTCTGGGCACGACCTCTCCCCTGAAGCGATCGTTGACCACGCGGTTGCGCGCAATTGCCAAAGCATCGCTTATACCTACACCGAGCCGACTATTTTTCTCGAGTACGCGCTTGAGACGATGAAATTGGCTCGCTCGGCCGGCCTGAAAAATGTCTGGGTTTCAAATGGCTACATGAGCGAACAAACGGTTGAACTGATCCAGCCGTATCTCGACGCGATAAACATCGATCTGAAGTTCTTTGACGATAAAACATATTTGAAAAATTGCGGTTGTCATCTCCAGCCGGTTCTCGATAACATTGTCCGTTTCAAAAAGATCGGTTGCTGGGTAGAAGTAACGACACTGGTCATACCGGGCTTAAGCGACAGCCTGAGTACCTTTGACGGTATCTCAAAATTCCTTGCAAAAAAAGCCGGACCGGAAACACCCTGGCATCTGTCGCGCTTTGATCCCGATATCTCCTATCGTCTGACTGATGGCGTTGAGACTCCGGTTGAGACGCTTGAGCGCGCGATTGATGTCGGACAAAGGAACGGACTACGCTACGTCTATATCGGAAATATCCCGGGCCATAAAAGTGAGCACACCTATTGCCCGAAGTGTGGCGACATTGCCATCCAGCGCGACGGCTACCGCGTTACCCGACATGACAAAAACGGCCTCTGTCCAAAATGTAAGATGAACATAAATATTATTCAACAATAAATGACCATTATAAAACGAATCGTTGTCTCACTCATCATCCTGAATTTTATTATGCCGGCTCCGTTGCTGGCCGCCGTTTGTCATCCAAACAACCTCCTGTCCGATGAGGACCTCTTGAATTATCAATCAATGTCAAAGGACAGGATTCAAAAGTTCCTCGAGTCAAAAACTGGCGTTCTCGATACCTATACAACATCGGTTTTTGGCACGAATATGTCCGCGGCTCAAATTATCTACGACGTTGCGCAGAAGTATAAGATTAATCCGAAGTATCTGCTCGTGCGCCTCGAAGTTGAGCAAGGATTAATTTCTGATTCAAGCCCGACTCAAAACCAAATTGATTACGCGGCCGGATTTGGCTGCCCGGACGGCACCGGGTGTTCAAGCACCTATAAGGGTTTTTCCACCCAAGTGATGTGGGCCGCAAAAATATTTCTCAATACGGAACTGGACAGCTATGGAAATCCCAAAGGCTATATTACCCGGATACGAAAGCTTGGCAGAACGGTCAGCGGCTGGGGTCCGTTCATCACCAAAAATACGTTGGATGGCATCGCGGTTACACCCGAGAATGCTGCCACCGCAGCACTCTACACCTATACACCCTGGGTTGGAAAATACGGCGGTGGCGACCTGCGTTGGGGCGGCAGTTCGCTCGTCTGGAAGAAATGGACCGATTGGTTTGGCAAGATTTACCCAGACGGCAGTTTGCTCCAGGTCATCGGCCAGCCAGCCGTCTATTTGATTAAAAACGGGCGTAAGCGGGCTTTTTGGTCCAAATCCGCGTTCCTGGCCAACTATAACCCAAAGAACATCCTGACGGTCTCTCAGAACGATATTGACGCGTACGAAGACGGACCGCCAATCAAGTTTCCTGAGTATAGCCTCCTCCAGGGTCCGGACGAAAAAACGTATCTCATAGCAGACAACGAAAAACATCTGATCGAATCTGATTCGGTCTTTCGCAAGATTGGCTATAATCCGGAAGAAGTTATCCCGGTCGAGTCCAGCGACATAAAAAGTTATCCGACCGGATACGCCATCACGATGGATAGCGTCTATCCAACCGGCGTGCTCTTGCAGTCAAAACAATCCGGCGCCGTTACGTATGTGAAGAACGGCACCCGATACGGCATCGTTTCGAGAGAGATACTGCTCTCTAACTTTCCGAAACCCCACCTCATCCAGGTAGACGAGTCCGAGATTCAGCAATACCGAGCCGGTCCGCCGCTAAAATTCAAAGATGGTACCTTAATTACTTCAAAAGAATCACATGCCGTTTTTGTCATCTCGAACGGCAAGCGGAAGCGCATTGCCTCGGCCGAGGCGTTTAACCAGCTTGGCTACAAATGGGAAAATATCGTCACCACGACGGATTTCGCTGTCCGCATCCATCCGAGCAGTCGGGTCTTAAACCCTTAGGCTCATGGCACTCGTTGTTGCCGGTTTTGTCCCGCATCCGCCGATTATTGTTGCCGGTATCGGTCAGCCAAACGATCTCACGCTGGTTACGAAAACGCGCCAGGCAATGTCACGCTTGGCCGTTTTATATCGCGAGGCGAAACCAGACATCACGATCATTGTCTCACCTCACAGCCAGCTTCGGCCGGATTTTTTTCTGATCAATACAGCGAATAATTTTTACGGTTCTTTTGCGCCATTCGGTCATGACGAAATCCACCAGGAATACGCTGGTTCGCCGAAGGAAGGCGCTGAATTATATACTTTGGTAGTAGCTAAGAATATCCCCGTTAATCTCTATAAAGAGCCAGAGCTTGATCACGGCATTCTCGTACCATTATCGTTTCTTGAAAGTGGTTCAAAGCCGGCGCAACTTATGCCGCTCAGTTATTCATTTTGCTCGATTGAACAACATCTCGAGCTTGGCCGCTGCCTGGGTGAATATTGTCGGACGTCACAGCAACGAATTGCGCTCATCGCGTCAGGTGATTTATCGCACCGTCTTTTCAAAGGCGCACCAGCCGGTTTCTCTCCGCGCGGAAAAGAATTCGACCAAGAAATCATTGAGCTTATCGGACAGCGTAAGTATGAGGCAATCGCGTCGCTTGATCCGGACTTTGTTGAAGACGCCGGTGAATGCGGATACCGATCGCTGTGCATCCTGATGGGAGCGCTTGAGTCTGAGTTAGCCCAGCCGAACATTTTATCATATGAAGGCCCGTTCGGCGTCGGGTATGCGGTTATTCACTTTCCAATCTCATGAACTATTACGTTTCTCTCGCCCGCCAAGCGATACGATCATTCTTGCAATCAGGGATGATCCTGGCTGTCCCCGACGACACGCCTGAAGCGTTACGCCACGATCGAGCAGCGGTTTTTGTTTCGCTCCATAAAAACGGTGAATTGCGCGGCTGTATCGGTACGCTCGAACCGACGACGGATTGCGTGGCTGAAGAAGTAATCGCGAATGCCATCGCCGCGGCAACCCGCGATCCTCGGTTTGAACCAATGAAACTGTCCGAATTGTCACAGACAGATATAAAAGTTGATCGTTTGAATACCCCTGAGCCGGCGACACGTGGATCCCTGAATCCACAAAAATACGGAGTCATCGTCCAATCGCGTCAGCAACGAGGTGTTTTGTTGCCGGATATAGAGGGCGTTAACACGGTTGCTGAACAGGTTTCCATTGCCGCTTCGAAAGCCGGCATCGATGTAACAAAGGACAAATATTCCCTCCAACGCTTCACCATTACAAGATTTTCTGAATAATATGTACGCCTACGTCATACCGAGTCTACGAATGCCCAGAACACTGTCGAGTTTTGATTATCGTGTTCCTGACACCTTGCGATGCCAGCCTGGCGACATTGTTTTCATCCCCTTTCGTAACCGAAAAGTATTTGGTGTGATCGATGAAATATCACAATCTCCTCGGAAAAAAACTGGCGCCATAAAGACGATAACAAGCGTCTATCCCGGTATTTCATTGCAACAGCAGCAATTAGAGCTTATCCATGAATTCGCACGAAAATTCTTCGTCTCTCCGGCGACCGTCGTGAATTCAATCCTGCAAACGCTCCCCCGCCGGACTTTTTCTCAAATCACTCCTGATCGAAAACCGCCGGCGAGCCCTGGCCACGATTTCCAACCAGCCCTAAAAAATGACTGTTTACTTTTGTATAATACCGATCAAGGAAAATTTGACTACATTCATTCCATAGTGAAAACGTATCTAGAAAGCAATCAAGGCGTTTTAATTGTCGCGCCGGAAATATCACGGGTGCGCGATTGGGAACGGCGCCTGAAACAATATCAACCGATCATTTTTCATCGGCAGCTCCCGCCAGCTCTGTACTGGACGCAGTACAAAGACCAGGCCAGACGTCCGCACGGTCTAACCATCGGGACCCGGTCCGCTTTATTTACACCCCTCGCGTCTGTCCGCTTGATTATCATCGACGAGGAGGATAATCAAAATCACCGTCAGGCCGAAATGAATCCCCGCTATCATACCGAGGACGTCGCCCGGATGATCGTGCGATCCACCAGGGCCACCATCCTCATGACAAGCCGCGCTCCGCGAACGACGACTATGTATCAGATTGAAAACCATTCGCTTGACCTGATCGATGTACGAATGAAATTGCCTACGGTGACACCGGTGATCATTGATTTGAATGAAGAAAAGCGGCTTGGCAATTACACCTTAATCAGCGCGAAAATGCGCGCCTATATATTTCAAGCGCTTCAGAAGAAGCAGCGCGTCTTGCTATTTCATAACAAACTCGGCGAAGCGCGCTCCTTCCAATGCCTTGATTGTCACAATCCGTTCCCCTGCCCGCGCTGTCAGAAGAACCTCATCATCGAAAAGGTTTCAAAAAGTCATCAGCAGCTGCATTGCACCCTGTGCGGCTATACCAGCGATCTGCCGCTCGCCTGCCCGGTTTGTCATGGCGTCCGGCTAAAACAGCGCGGGGCTGGTTTGCAAAAGATTGCTGCTGAAATAAGCGCCTCATTTCCGTCAGCAAAAACTCACGTGATTACGGATGCGGGCTCGCGTTCGGTCCCGGCGAAGACTGATATTATTATCGGCGCCCAGCGTGCACTCGGTTCGGCGATTCTCCGGTCCGTTCAAGGCATTATCGTTATTTCAGCGGACACGATCTTGCGTTTGCCTGATTTTTCAGCACCGGAATCAACCTATCGACAACTCTCGTTTATCACTCAGTTCGCGGCTGAGCATGGAACCAATATGATGGTCCAAACGTCATTTCCCGATCATTATGCTATTCGCTCAGCCGTTACACAAAATTCGGATCTTTTTTATCAAAGTGAGTTCCAGCAGCGGGCTGAATATCACTATCCACCGGCGACGGAGTTAGTTCGCCTGTTTATCAAGGGGGGAAAAAAGCAAACGATTTCCGACCAGGCGGACCGGCTTTACCAACAAATTTTAGAAAAACACAATTTGCCTTCGTCAATTGAGATTGTCCAGCCGGGACCATCATTTATCGAAAAAATCCGCGGCCAGTTTTCCTGGCAGCTAATCATTAAATTTCACAAAAAAGATTGGCCAACGGTCAAATCTTTGATATCATTAACAACTGACGACTGGCTCGTCGATATTAATCCATTAAATCTCTTATCATAGTATGAAGCTGAAAGTAATCACGCTCGGCGATAAACGCCTCCGTCAAAAATCCGTTCCAATTGCTGATCCGAGTGATCCAAAAATACGCGAGTTTACTAAAGATCTGGCTAACACGATGTACCAATCAGACGGGGTCGGTATTGCCGCCCCTCAGGTTGGTAAAAATATCCGCGTCGTTGTTATTGGCGTAAAAAGCGGCCCACTGGTGATGATCAATCCATCCATATCACGGAAATCATGGCGACAAGTCGAGGCTGAAGAGGGCTGTTTGAGCGTGCCCGGAGTTTTCGGATTAGTCCGACGGAGTCGATCATTATTGGTTTCATTTTATGATGCGCATGGTACAAAGCAAAAATTGAAGGCTGAAGGAATGTTCGCCCGTGTGATCCAGCACGAGGTGGACCATTTAAACGGCGTGTTATTCATCGACCGGACAAAAAAATACACCAAAACGGTAAACAATCGTAAAAAAATATGACGCTAGAGAATAGCCGATGCGTATTTTTCGGTACTCCGGAATTAGCAGTTCCTTTTTTAAAATTCCTGGAAGAAAAAAATATTCACATCGTCGGGGTTGTCACGCAACCCGACAAACCGCACGGACGACACCGGGCGCTCCAACCGACGCCGGTCAAAGTCGCCGCCCGGAAGTCATCGTTAACAGTTTTTACATTTGACTCATTACGAAAGGCTGAATCGGTTACCGCGTTATCGGAACTGAAGCCGGATCTATTTATCGTTGTCGCGTATGGTCTGATCATTCCGAAAAAAATACTTGGCCTGCCACGACTTGGCTCGATCAACGTTCACCCTTCCCTTCTGCCAAAATATCGCGGCCCCACTCCTATTCCAGCGCCAATCTTGGAGGGCGACACTGAAACCGGCATCACGATCATGAAAATGGATACCGGTATGGACACTGGCCCGATATTGCGGTCAATCAAAATTGCGCTTGATAAAAATGAGACCGCCTCGTCCCTGACGCAGAAAATCATGAACCGCGGTCCAGAATTTTTATTTCGAGTTTTGAATGATTATGTTGCTGGATCGATAAAACCAATCCCACAACAGGCGTCTGGCGCGTCATATACGAAGATGCTATCGAAAGCAGACGGCTTGATCGACTGGCATCAATCAGCGTCCGTCATTGAACGGAAGATCCGCGCCTACCAGCCGTGGCCAGTCGCCTTTACCTATTGGAACGGCAGAAAACTGGACATTTTAGAGGCTGAGCATTCCCCGCTGGTGACTTCGTTATACCCGGGCGCGCTGACTGACCAAGACGGCCGGGCCGGGATTGTGACCGGCGGCGGGCAAGAAGGAAATGTTCTGGTATTGAAGAAAGTGCGGCTGGAATCAAAAAAAGAAATGTCAATTGAGTCATTTCTTCGCGGTTACCCGGATTTTTTGAAAGGCTCGATCGGAAAATAATTACTCTTTCTTCCTCATTTTTTCCGTTACCCGAAAACCGAGGTATTTGCCGAGCATGAGACGCGTTTGCGCCTCGGTCGCCGGGGCAGATCCAAACGCAATCATGCAGATTGGAAACAATGCCCACTGCAGCAGCATGATTAAGACCCGCGGACCCCGGAAGCGTTTGGTTTTATCAGGCAGAAAATAGACGCTCATCATTGCGCTGACGAGCAAACCGATCATGGCGGCCGACATTAATATCTGTAAGACGTGGGGCGCATTCTGGCTGATGACGCTGTTCCGCACCTCCCAATCAGGCATCCGAAACGGGAAATTACCTAAAATAAAGATAATGATCGGGGCAGTGGCCCACGAATACATCCCCTCGGTCAAATTCCAGAGATAGCGCAGCTTCGTCACGAAGGCTATTTTTTTATTCTTTGAGAAATTCCAGACTAAGTACGGAAAATGTTCAACGCCCCAGGCCCAGCGCCGCTGTTGTTTGTACAGATTGACGAACCCATGCCAGATATTTTTGCCCGCGACCGCATCCATCGAAATTGGAATGTGCATTGATTTTACGCGGTAATCACCGTCATAAAACAAAAGGCACTGCAAAAAAATCCGCGAGTCTTCGGTCACGATATCATTCTGCCAAAAACCGACGTCGGCCAGCGCCTTGAAGCTCATGCTGTGCGAAGAAAACGTGAAGAGCCGTTCGGGGCGCAGCTGTTCGCTCATCAGCCAAAAGGTCGTACTATTCGAGACGACGCGCATGATCGCCGGCACTTCCCAAATGTTGTTATTAAACAAGGGCACCGGCTGGTAGCTTTGGCGGGTCGGATTCTCCGACGTTAAATAATGATAGGTAACATAACTGAAGTATTGGGGGTGGGCGCACGAATCGACGTCAAACGAGGAAACGATAATATTTTCGTATGGTATTTTTTCCTGGTCAATCGCTTTCTTCGCTTCCTGCGCCGCCCAGGCAGTGTTTGACCCCTTGCCAGGCACTTCCCCAGGCAAGCCCTTTGGATGGAGAGTCACGATGAATTTATGGAAGGCATCGCCAAATTCCTGGCGAAGCACTTCCGCATTTCTCAAGGCGTTTTCCTTATCCCCTTCTTCCAGGCAGAAAACAACAATCATCCGTTCTTTCGGAAAGTTAACGTTTACGAGGCTAGAAAAACTCATGCGCAAAACATCAAGCGGCTCTTTGTACGTCGGCATGAAAATGCAATGATAAATTTTCTCCCAGCCCGGTATTTTCTGACAACGCTCGCGCCAGTCAATCTTTGAATCCTTGTGATATTGTTTAAACGATAAAACAATATAGATAATGAGATAGACCACGCGGATCAGCCAATACAGATCAAAAATGACAATAAAATAGACAGCGATGATCGGTCGCACTAATGTCAGGACAATAATGCCAACAAATGTTCCCCAGGTAAGTGCCCCGGGGATCATTTCTAAGAATCTGTATTTTGTGTAATCAGAAAGCGCCATACACTGTCAATTATTCGTACCGGAGAGCTTCGATCGGATTTTTTAGCGCGGCCTTTGCCGCTGGGGCTAAACCGAAGATGACCCCAACGGCCAGCGCAAATCCCATGGCAATAATGACTGATTGCGTGTCTACGATGATCGTTAAATCAAATTGCTTTTTCACGACAACGCTCGCAACCGTGGCGAGGCCAACGCCGATTGCCCCGCCGAACAGCGAGAGGACGATGGACTCCGTTAAAAACTGAAGCATGATATTCCCGCCGGTCGCGCCGACCGCTTTTCGCAGGCCGATCTCCCGCGTCCGTTCCATGACCGCAACCAGCATGATATTCATGATGCCAATCCCACCAACCAGCAAGGAGATCGAGGCCAAACCGACAATTGCCTTGGTAATGAGGCCGAGAATATTATCAACGACTTTTAACAGATCCTCCTGCGTAAATACGCTGGTATCGTTCGTGCCATGAAGCTCGTTTAATTTTTCCTGAACAACGCGCGATACAACCTTAACATCGGCGCTATCGTTCGCTTTCAGACCGATACGGAATATTTGTGTGTTTGGATTTACGCTTTTTGCCGTGGAATATGGGACAATGACCACCCCGATTTGCGTGCTGCTATTCCCAAAAAATGACGATTGTTGGGCCATTTCAAAAACACCGACGATCGTAAAGTTTTGTTTGCTTATCATTACCGTCCGACCGATGACAGCGGCCGGGTCGACGCCCGGAAAAAGCAGTTCTCGCGTGTAGTTTCCGATCACGATGACTTTTTCGTTTTGCTGGCTCTCGGTCTCGTTAAAAAATCGCCCAGTCACAATTTGATAGGTGTTTGTATATTGGAAAAAACTCGGATCCACCGCCATAATCATGGCCCCATCCGCCTGTTTTCCATCAGCTGTTGGCACAGCGGAAAGCAATCCGATCCTGGTGGCATCGATTATGTCGGGCAGTTTTTTTAATTCCGAAAAATCACTTTCGGTCAAGGTCGAGGCGCCGACCGAGGCACCGGGATTGAAACCGCCTTGGCTGGTCTGCACCTTGCCCGACAAGACAATGAGAACATTTGAGCCCAGCTGCGTGATCTCGCTAGTAATGTCTTTCTTTATCCCCTGCCCGAGTCCGATTAAAACGATTATCTGCGCCACGCCGATGATAATCCCGAGCATCGTTAAAAACGACCGTAACTTGCTTGAACGAAGGCTCAGAAAGGCATTTGAAATATTTTCACCGATCATTTGGTAATCGTTATTTCCGTTAATTCTCCGTCCGACATCCGAAAATGTCGCTGGGCATATGCGTCAATAGTGGCGTCATGGGTAACAACAATTATTGTCCGTCCCTGCTGATTGAGCCATTGAAGGGCTGCCATAATGTCCTTGCCGGATTTACTGTCCAGGTTTCCCGTCGGTTCGTCAGCCAGTATTATCGAGGGATCGTTTACCAGGGCTCGGGCGATAGCGACGCGCTGCTTCTCGCCGCCGGAGAGAAGCGCCGGTTTATAATTTCTCCTATTTTCCAATTTTACGGTGCGGAGCATCTCGTTAATACGATCAACCTGCTTCTTTCTCGGGTAACGACTGTAAATAAGAGGCAATTGAATGTTTTGAGCAACCGTCAGCCTAGCCAGCAGGTTAAATGTTTGAAAAATAAAGCCAATTTCCTTCCGGCGCAGGAATGGCAATTGTTTTTTCGGCACTTTACTGATCTCAATATTATTCAAAATATACCCTCCCGAATCGGGCACGTCGAGTAAACCGAGAACATTGAGCAAGGTGCTTTTCCCCGAGCCGGACGGCCCCATGATCGATATGAACTCTCCCCGCTCAATCGTAAAATGAACCCCTTTCAGGGCTGTGACCGGATTTGGCAAATCGGGTGAAAACGTTTTATTGATATTTTGGAGTGTGATCAACGGCATAGAATAATGGTCATAGTGTAGCAGAAACAAGCGTATTTATCAATAAATACACCGGAAAACCTTATTTCCGGCGTATTTTGCTATCTTTATTAAATTGTTTCTTCGTCTGTGTCAGTATCTTCAGAATCATCTTTTTCATCGTCAGTCATTTCTTCATCATCCGGCTCTTCGGTATCATTCATATTTTGGTCGTCGTCATCCATTAATCGAAGCATTCTCTTCACCTCCTTTTCTCAGCGATTATTGTTTATTACCCCGTAATATTTCACGTACATGCTGAGGCGACTGCGTTGAGAAAACATAAATTGCCCGGCTGTTTTTCATGCCGATCCGCAGACCTGAACCATTGAAAGCGGCGTAAATAGTCAGACTTTTTCTCGGTTGCCGGAAAAAACCATAATTAAAAAATCGTTTTGACGTGATTGTAACTATGTCGATTTCGGCGATTTCCTTGATATCTATTTTTTTCTTAAACAGACCAAAACCAAAATGCAGATATCCGTCTCGGATAATAACACTAAACTTCCAAAATGAGTGCGTGATAAGTAAAACCGCTAGCCATTCAACAATCAAGAGGATCCGAAACCATGCCAGCTGGCCGTGATTTAACAACGTTATCCAGAATGCGATCACCAGCAGAATCGTCATGACGCTGAAAAAGACCGTCAGAACACCACGATAGAATGGCTTCGCTTCGTAATAATTCATACTCGTATTGTACCAAAGACGCAAATGTCGGCGCAAGCCGTCGTTTTACTGAGCTTTCACGACTATTTTTGCCCCCTGGGCGTCAATCGTTATTTTTTCACCCGTCTTCACGCGGCCGCTAATCATGTCCATGGCCAACGGATCCAATATTTGTTGCTGGATGACGCGCTTCAGCGGCCGGGCGCCAAATTGCGGATCATAGCCCTTTTCGATCAATAGTTTTTTCGCCTTTTCCGTAATCGATAACGAGATATTTTTCTCTTTCAGACGAAGGACGGTGCGCTGCAATTGTAGCTCAACGATACTCATAAGCTGCTTTTTGTCGAGACTGTGAAATGTTATGATTTCATCGACGCGATTAAGGAATTCCGGCTTGAAGTGGTTGCGCAACAAGACCATGACTTTCTCTTTTATCAGGTCGTCCAGGCTCTTGTGTTTTTGGGACTCCGCCTCAAAGCCGAGATCGCCTTTTGTCGACAGATCGAGAATGACATCTGAACCGATATTTGAGGTCATGACGATAATGGTATTCTTGAAATTCACCACCCGCCCCTTTGCGTCCGTCAGTCGCCCGTCGTCGAGAATTTGCAAGAGCATATTAAAGACGTCGGGATGTGCCTTTTCAATCTCATCAAATAGAATGACTGAATATGGGCGCCGTCTGACTAATTCCGTCAACTGGCCTCCCTCATCATAGCCGACATACCCGGGCGGTGAGCCGATCATTTTTGAAGCGGCGTGCCGTTCCATGTATTCAGACATGTCTAAACGGATCATCGCGTTTTCATCATTGAACATAAATTCAGCAATGGCGCGGGCTAATTCGGTTTTTCCCACACCGGTCGGACCGAGAAAGATAAACGAACCAATCGGGCGATTTTCTTCGGATATGCCGGCACGCGATCGGCGGACCGCATTCGAGACTGCGATAATCGATTCCTCCTGGCCAATAACGCGTTTTTTTAAGGCGCCTTCCATGTGGGCCAGTTTTTCGATCTCGCTTTCGAGCATTTTTGACACAGGAATGCCCGTCCAGCGCGAAACAACGCCGGCGATATCTTCCTCGGTCACCTCCTCCTTCAAGATCGGGCTGTTCTTCTGTATCTTCTGTAATTTTTCTTGATTGCGTTTGATCTTTTTCTCAAGCAATGGGATCTTGCCATAGCGTATCTCAGCCACGCGCTCCAGTTCCGCTTTTCGCTCGGCCACCTCGGCCTCTGACCGCAAGGCCTCAATTTCTGATTTCCCCTTCCGAATATCAACAATGATATCTTTTTCCGTTTTCCATTTAATTTCCAATATGCCCGCTTCTTCTTGAAGGGCGGCGATCTGCCTTTTCAGTTGCTGAAGCTGTCCTTTCGACTGGGCGTCATTTTCCTTTTGGAGGACGCGTTTTTCAATTTCGAGCTGGCGAAGCCGGCGTTTCATTTTATCAAGTTCCGAGGGCATTGAATCAATTTCCAATCTGAGAGCGGAGGTTGCCTCGTCAATGAGATCTACGGCTTTATCCGGCAAAAACCGGTCCGTGATGTACCGCTGCGACAATTCGGCCGCCGCAACGATGGCCGGGTCTGTTATCCGTACGCCATGATGAACCTCGTACTTTTCTTTGATCCCGCGAAGAATCGCGATCGTGTCTTCGAGTGACGGTTCAGTTACATAGATTGGCTGAAAGCGACGTTCCAGGGCGGCGTCCCGTTCGATGTATTTCTGATATTCTTTCAAGGTTGTCGCGCCGATCGCATGAAGCTCGCCTCGGGCCAGCATCGGCTTTAACATATTGGCCGCGTCAATCGCCCCCTCTGCTCCGCCGGCGCCGACGATCGTATGAAGCTCGTCGAGAAAAAGCACGATTTGCCCCTCAGATGCTTTTACCTCTTTCAGTACCGCTTTTAAGCGGTCTTCAAACTCGCCCCGAAATTTTGAGCCCGCCACCAGGGATCCCATGTCGAGCGCGACGACTTCCTTTTTCTTTAAACTTTCAGGTACATCACCGGCTACGATCCGTTGCGCCAGTCCCTCAACGATCGCGGTTTTACCGGTTCCCGGCTCACCGATCAAAACGGGATTATTTTTCGTCCGACGTGACAATACTTGCATAACGCGTCGCACCTCGTCATCGCGTCCGATCACCGGATCGAGCTTTTTCGCTCGGGCAAACTGCGTCAGATTCGTTCCATATTTTTCTAGGGCTTGATATTTACTTTCCGGTTCCTGATCGGTGATGCGCTGCGTGCCCCGGACGTCTTTCAAAACCTTCAAGACTGACTCAGTCGTTATGCCCTGTGCATTGAGTAGTTGTTTTACGCGTTTGTCTGCCTCCAACATCGCCAAAAACATGTGCTCAGTGCTGATGTATTCATCTTTCAGCTTTTCCGCTTCCTTGATCGACTGGTCAAGGACGTCCTTCAAATTTTTTGTAATGAATATTTGGGCAATACCGCCGGTCGGCAATTGGACGTTTGGTATTTTTTCTATCTCGCCAAACACATTTGTTTCCAGCTTGGCCGGCTCAATACCTATTTTCTGAAGGATTGACGGCACAACCCCGTCAGTCTGGGTAATTAAGGCGGCCAGCAGATGATAGGTATCGATTTGCTGCTGCTTTTTTTCTGAAGCGATTCGCTCGGCACGCTGGATCGCCTCTTGGGCGCGAAGAGTGAAATTATTTGGATTCATCGGTTTGATTGATAATGCTTATAAAGACAGTGTAAAAGCTAAATTAGCACTTGTCAAGTGAGAGTGCTAATTTGAGTACATCACCAGGCTTCGCGCGATGATTTACAAGCCTGTCTTGATTATGATAACCTGTTAGTACGCGCGGCTTCAGATATCAGCGCGCTGTGCAGTATTTATTCCGATGAACCAACCAGCGACAATGAAAAAATCACGAGACAATGCCGACGAACGAATCTTCGCGCCTCCCTGGGGGCCGAGTAACAATATCTTTCGGGAACACAAGGCTCGCTACGCATTCGTTAAACCGCACGTGAAGGGTTGCGACGTCTTGGACGTGGCGTGCGGCACCGGTTATGGAAGTCATGCCCTTTCGCGGCTGGCAAAAAGTGTTATCGGGCTGGACATATCATCGGCGTCCATTCAATTTGCAAATCAGCACTATCACTCGCCGAACCTCAAATACGTAGTCGGTGACGCTCTGGCATTGCCGTTTCCTGATCAATGCTTTGATGCGGTTGTATCATTTGAAACCATTGAACACTTGTCTGATCAGAATACGTTTCTGAATGAGATCCGTCGGGTTTTGAAAAACAATGGTACCCTTTTCATGTCAACGCCGGATCGTGAAGTGATACCGCTTTTTATGATCAACCCTAGTGAATACAAAAATCCTTTTCACGTCCGCGAGTTGTCCAGAAAAGAATTTGCCGATCTATTATCGAAATACTTCACGATTACCTCGTGGCATGGCCAGGGCCGCTATCTGGGCCAACCGAATCGAAATAAACCCGCGCTTTCCCCGGTCAAAAAGTTTTTTCGCTGGGTGCCGGAGCGAATCCGACTGAAATTAATATCCTGGATCATCCGAACCGGACCAGCGGACGTTATCTTTGAACTCGGCGACAATAAGTCGAAATACCTCATCGCCCATTGTCAGAAATACATGAAATAAGGACGTCGAGCGACGCCATGGCACGATTCGTGAATTAAAAATAAAACAACCCCTCTACGCAGGGGCCGTTTTATTATAAACTGATTGTTTTTATGAAACGCTATACAGTTTTTCGGTCTCGTAGGCGATTGACTGCCAGTTGAAATGCTGAAGGACAACCTTCCGGGCGCGCTGGCCGACTTTCTTTGTCGCCTCGGGCCGTTTTAAAAGCTCAGCCAGTTTTATCTGTAAATCCTTTACGTTCTTGTTTTTAAAGACATAGCCGATGACTTCATTATTGGCTCGTAAAACTTCAAGGTTTTCTGGAATATTACTCGCCAACGAGCAACGGCCGAAGCCAGCCGCCTCAAGCAGCGCCAGTGGCAGACCCTCGATCTCCGATGGAAAGACGAAGAGATAGGCGTTTGAATATAGCTCAGCCAATGTTTTTCCTTTTTGAAAACCAGTAAAGATAATGCGAGGATCGCCGGCTGCCAGTTCTTTCAACTTTTTTACATAGCTATCAGTATAGGCGGAATCGCCGGCAATCACCAATCGCTTCTTCGTGTTGAGGCGTTTATACGCGGCGATCAAATAATGGATGCCCTTTGGCGGTATCAGCCGAGCAACTGTCAGAATATATTGATCAGCAATTAAGCCGAATTGTTTTGTAATTACCTTGGCCTTTTGCGACCGCGTAAATTCGCTCGAAACGCCGTTCGGTATATAGATCGTTTTCTTACGATACGTTTTTTCGCAGTATTTCTGCAGCGGCCGTGAAATCGCGATTGTTTGATGGGGAAAAGTGACGCACGCCCACTCTCCCAGCCTGAGCACGAAACGAGCGAATAGACCCCATTTTTGGTGTTTCCGCTCAATGCTATGAAAGGTAGCGATAACCTTTATGCCTGGGCGGAAGAGACGCGGAATAAATGAGAGCAAAGACGGTCCCCCGCTATGGTAATGGATAACGTCATAATCCTGAAACAACGCATGGATAGTCGCCAAAAACGTATGGCTGATCGCGTCAAAGTGCTTGGTCGGCAGGCTGGGCAAAGAAACTAAACGTACCCCATGATAGTTCTTCCGGTTTGGGTTCGTATGATTGGGCCGTGTGTATACTGTTACAGTATGTCCGCGTTTAGCCAATCGAACAGACAGCTCTTCGACGTGTCGTTCCACCCCGCCGAAAAGTGCTGGAATCCCTTTTTGGCCAATCATCGCTATTTTCATTGTCATATGCGTGGGAATAGTAGATAACGGGAAAGCATAGCAAGTTCTTTTGTTTATGTCAATAGCGTCTCAGTGCAAACACAACAGTACCAAAAAACAAGCGTCGTCTGATGGTATAGTACCGTTTTTATTTTTGCACAATCCCCTGTCCGGCGACCTGACTGTCGCGTACCTGGGTTGTAGTGATATTCGGAAATGTTGAAATTGATTTTACCGCTGTCCCGGCATGCTCCAATACTCTGGCTGTCTGGCAGAGCGTCATGAATTTTTCCAGGTCGTTCACGGTCGGGGTAATCGTGACTTCATAGCTGGCAGTGATATCCGGCTGGTCTCCTGTGAATTTACCAACTGGCCATGTTACTGTGCGGGTTTTTTCATCGTAGGTAAGCGGCTGCCCAAAAGAGACGCTGCTGTTTCCAGCCCACGTGGCTGTTTCTGGCAGGCTCGCTTCAACCGTGAGATTTTCATATGATTCCGTGCCCTTTTTTATTCTCCAAAAAACGCGATAACCGGTTGTCTCTCCAACCCTCGGCGGGAGCGGACCGTAACCGAATTGCACGCCGGAATCACTGTAATAGATCGCCTCGGCCACGAATTGGCTTTTTGTGGTGGGAGTTCCGGGCTCAGTATTTGTATTAGTGGACCCACTTGAGCCAAGTATAGTAACCGTTTCTTTGGCGGGTGTCTGTGAAAATTCAAGACTGTTATTGAGCATTACTGCCGTAATTTCAAACACGCTTGTTTGATTATTTGCGGCCGTCGTGTAGCCACTCACCCGGACGTTCCATTCTGAGTGTGGCTTCAGGTTGTTAATCGCCCACCGCGTAATGTCTTTTTCAAATGGCCATGTAACATTGGTTTGGATAAACTCTCTGGGCATTTTTATTTCAATGGCCGCAGTCGATAATTCATATTCGCTGTTATTTACCGCTTGTATTGTCAATGAGTATTCCTGGCCGCTCCGGACTGTTTCTGGCGCCGAAATCGTAAGTGATACGAGCTCGCCTGAAATAGTAAATGTCCTGGATAAAGACTGGCTCATCGATTGATCGCCGCTTAGATATTGGACCAGCGCCTTAATATTTGGTTGTGAATTTGGAACACCAATGATATGGCCGATTATTACTAGGTGGGTGACTTGTCCGCCGTTAAGCTCTGGTATCTCCCAAAGTAGGCTATCGGACTGGCTTGGTTCAAGGCTGGCGGATTCGTAAACAAACTCAGCCGGAAAATTCATGTGCACCTCAATACTTCGGACGTTCAGAGTGCCATTATTGCTCAAGCGAATATCTATTTCCGAACGCCCGCCGTTTGTCGCTACTTCGGATGTTGACATTGTTGCTTCTACCACGGGCGCGGGCAGTAGTTGCTTGCTCGTCAGAAAATAGAGAACGGTCGCGATCAAAAAAAACAAGATCAGCGTAAAAAGCGTGTCGATAAACAAGAGCCAGCGGCGTTGATCGTAGCGCCGGTGGTATTTGCCGGCAATCGGTGGCGCCACAATGTTAAACGTGGCCAGCGTTAGGCTTTTCCATCCCCGGAGAAACCAGTGCTTCTTTTGGTGTAATTCTTCTTTCATCAACGTTAATATAGCGTTTGACTTGAGACTATTATTTCAGGCTTATTGTCTCGGTTGATATCAGCGGTTGTGACCGTAATTCCTGACCGCCAGCTCTCTTTATAGGCAAAGAAACCAGCCATCACCGCCTTGCCAAACTGGTTGAAAATACGGACATGCGGGCCGCCACCTGGCCCGGCCCCTGTAATAATTTCATCTTTTCCATCATTATTCAAATCATCCGAGGCGACCGATACCCCGCCGCGGAAGTTTTTGTCGTAGGCAAAAAAGCCAGACAACGGACGGCCAAAACGACTGAAGACCCTGACGTGCGGCCCGCCACCAAAGCCCGCGCCGGTGATTATCTCATCCTTTCCGTCGCCATTCATATCGCCGACGGCTACGTGGACGCCGCCGCGGAAGTTTTTGTCGTAGGCAAAAAAGCCAACATTTACTAACCCGCCGCGGGCGTTAAATATCCTGACATGCGGACCGCCACCGGGCCCAGTGCCGGTTACAATCTCCTTTTTTTTGTCGCCATCCAAGTCGCCAACGGCCAGATTGATGCCGCGATTGTACGACGTTCCGTAGGGATAAAACTCACGAATTAAAAAGCCAGCCTGATTGTAAACTTGAACTTTATTATTCCACGCAACAACAGTTTCAATTGTTCCGTTGTCTGTTAAATCGGTCTTAATAATATTTACGCCGCCGGCATATTCGGTCGTATAGGTAAAAAAGCCTTGGCGGACTTTCCGACCGGTGGCGGAGAAGGCTTCGGCTAACCACCCGTTCGTGTACTGACCTTCGGCTATTTCAAACTGGCGTTTATAGACGATGAGTCCGTCGCGTGCCGGCAGCGTTACCGAACTGACGATTTCACCAGTGTTGATTGTCGGCGCTTGCTTGCCTTTTATTTTTTCATAACCAGCGCCTAAATTCACCCGCTGGCTCGTATTGGTAGAATTAATCAAGACTACCCCGTTCGTGAAATCGCGGCGCCAGACGCCAGCCGTTGTAATCGGAGCGGCGGCGTTCTGAACGTTGTAGGCGGAGCCGTTCGGCCGTCCGAGCGAAACGTCGTATTCATCATACCACCAGAGATCAGCGTGCCGATACATCCCAAAGTCAAAGCTGGCAAAGCCGTTTCCCAGCAGTACGCTCGCCAAGGAATAGCGTAACGAGCGATAATCGTCCGATGTGCCCGTGGTTGTGCTGCTATTGATAATTATTACCGACGGCGCCTGGGCTCGATCCTGAGCGTCAAGATATTTTTCCATTGAGCCGCCCCAGCCGCCGTCGAGATTTGTCGGAAATCCTTCAAATAGCCGCCCGTTGATCGAATCAAAATATTGACCACCACCACCACCGACAATAATTTTTTCGTCGCCTTCTAATTGCCGAGAGTAGCGAAGCATGGCGCTCATTCCGTCGCGCCAAGCCCGGTCGAGCACAGCAGCGCTCTCTTTCTGACCGTCACGGTTGAGATCAAGGTTGCCGCTATGTAACCAGGAAACGTCGTTCCACATATTGTCGTAGTAGATGCCGTCCCATAAGCCGGTCGACATGACGTTTTCGTGCACAAACTCCGGCAGATACGTATTCCAGCGCAAGCCATTAACGCGCGCTGCGGCATTCGTTACGTTCATCATCCTCGTGCCCGGCCAAAAGACAACCTGTCCACCCTGGGCATCACGCAAAAACCACTTACTTGATAGGCCGTGCGTTAATTTGTAGTTTGGGTGGTTTTTGTCTGTTATTTCAAACATGCTGTCTGGCAATTCCTGCGATGACATGTAGGCTAAAATGATGATATCCGGATTTATCAGGCGCATCAGCCGAATGGCATCAGGGCTCGTGTACTGATTCTCCATGCTGATAATGACCGCATCCCACCGCGCCAGGCCTTGCGCTTCGCTGATTGTCAACTTCGGAGTGTAAAATATGTTGGCCAGTCTCGGGTAGGGATTATCTAGCGTTCGCGCGTCAACGCTTTTTGGCAAACCAAATAAAAACGCAGTTATCGCAATGAGGGCGATCACGCAATGATAGCCGAGTCTATTTTTTGCCAACCAGCGATTCATATATTGTAATGAGTTTCTGATAATATTTTTCGGCTAGGAATTGATCAGAAAACGCCGTTGCGTTCTGTCCCATTTCATCGACCCGGCTGATATTTTCTGTCACGAGTTGAATTTTCTTTCTCAGGTCGTTTGGCGAGCCGAGCTTGAAAGTATACCCCGTTTGGCCCTCGTGAACAAGCTCGGGAATACCGCCGATTTCAGTGGCGATAACGGGCTTGCCATGCTGATAAGCTTCTAATATTACGAGTGGGCAATTTTCATACCATTGCGACGGCACAATAACCGCCAATGATTTACTAACCAAATCTGATAATTCGTCGCCTTCGCGATAACCAAGGAACGCAACATTCTCCATCTTTTCGGTTTCAACGCGATGCTTCAGTTCTTTTTCTAATGGGCCGGTACCGACAATTTTTAGTTTTGACGGCAATCCCGCAAATGCCTCGAGTAATAGCGGCAGCCCCTTTTCTTCAGACAGTCGCCCGACGTATAAGAAGTAGTCGCCGGTGACTTTTTTCGTTGGCGCGGTCTCCGTTACAAAATTGTATATTTGCTCAATCCGCTTGGCGCGTATCCCCCAGCGTTTCAGCTGTTCCGCCATGAACATACTCGGACAAATGAAAACATCGACATTTTTTTCGTACAGTTGTAGTGACTTATGAAGGTACATCTCAAGCGCAGACAAGGTCGAGGCGACGGTTGAATCTTTTATACATCGGTGCCGGATACACTTATAGTATGCACCACCAAACGCGCATTCGCAGATCTTACCGTGGCAGAACAGGGCATAATTCGGCGACAGTAATTTATAATCATGAAGCGTCTGTACGATCGGAATATTTCGTTTCTTTATCGCTGATAATATTGAGGGGGATATTTGGTGGTAAATATTGTGGACGTGCACAAGGTCCGGTTTCTCAGCGTCCAGCAACCGACTGATTTTCCGGCGCGCCTCGAACGAATACAGCATCCTACCGGCCGTGCGTAATCCTTGCCAATTCAAGGTGACGTTTTCGAAGTTAACGTTTGAAACAAAATACTTCGAATAGGCTGACGGGATGTTTTTCTCGTCGCGCATAGAAAAAACGACAACCTCGTGGCCATGCCGTTCGAGCATTTCTTTCAGCTCAAAGAAGTGTTTTTCGGCCCCACCCTTCAGGTAGTAAAACTTGTTGATCAGCAATATTTTCATATTGATATCATACCATTAGTAAAACAACACAGTATAGCAATTATTATACTTCTTGTCAATGCCTCCTGGCCATACGGATTGACAAAAAATCATTTCAGTGTATATTTATACGTCCGGTTACTGATAGCTTTTCGACAACCTTTGCCATGGGGGTATCCAATGAGAGGAACCTGGGTATTTGTAGCTGCCTTTCTCATGCTTGCTGGAGTCTGCTGCGCGCCGACATCGCCGCCGCTGACTTCTCAGCAGCCCGCGACCGTGTCGACCCAGTCAGTTACTCCTCTCAAGCTGGACTTTGGTTCGGTTTCACCAGGTTGCTCGAACTCGTTGAGCCTCAGGGTGAACAACCTGACGGCCAACCCGATCGAGAGCTCGGTGAAGTCGTCGAACAAACACTTCTCGGTCAATCCGTCGGTTATCACTCTCCAGCCGTTCGAGTCTCGGCTGCTCACCGTTACGTACTCGCCTCTGAAGCACGGTCGGCACAAGTGCACGATCAGCTTCGGGGCGAGGAACCTGAAGACGGTGAAATGCCAAGGCCGCGGCGGCGAGAACAAACCGACCCGCGACAAGTACTACTGGCCGTTTTCGATCAGCAGCATCTGGAACACGCCGATCGGATCCGAGGCGCACTATGTCTCGGCCGGCCTGCGGCCCAGTCTCTGGATCGCGCCCGACAAGGAGTATCTGTACTTCGAAGGACGCGAGCGACTGCTCTACGGAAACGGGAAGTGGCCAGGAGAATGCAGCGGCAGCAACGAACTGGCCAAGATCATCGTGCCGGACGGTGCCTTGATCCCCGCGAACGACGGCAACACGACCTCGGCCTTTGTCTTGGCTGACGGAAACACCGTCTACCAGGCAAATCCGACCGCCCGCTGTGATCCCACCGGCCCCGCCTATGCCGGCTGGAAAGCGCCCACCGTCAACTTGTATGGAGATGGGATCGGCGGCGGTCATGGCGGATCGAGCCTGGCTACGCTCGGTGGTTCTATCCGCCTGGGCGAGCTATTTAGCCTCGCCCCGATTCGGCACGCGCTGAAGATCGACATCTGGATGGCCCGGCACGGATCGAAAACCCAGTCAGGCTTCCGCTGGCCGGCCGCGCGCGCCGATCATTACTACCTGCGGGAGTACGACAAGGAGGGCGTCGCCAAGCCGGCCGTACGCATGGGTTGTCTACTCGCCATTCCGTCCAACATGAACCTCGATTCGCTGGGGCTGAAAACCGACCCGGCAATGAAGATCGCCCAAGCGTTACGCGATTACGGGGCCTACGTCGTCGACGACTCATACTGGGATGCCGTCAACCTGTGCGTTGAGAGCGGTGTCCCGGCCGAATTCGCGACTCGCTGCGGCTACGACTTCAGCCAACAGTCCGGTGACTGGTACGACGACATGATGAAGCTCTTCCAGCTCCTTTGCGTCGTCGACAACAACACTCCGACAACCGTCGGTGGCGGCGGACTGCCGCTCGTACCGCCAGCACCGCCGATCGGCAACTGATCCCCTACTCGAACCTTCTGCCTACGCCTGGCCACATTCGTGACCAGGCATTTTTTTATTAAAAAAGAGGCTTTGCCCTCTTACTATTTTATCATAATTAAAACACAACCACGAAGTCCAACGGAATGAAGACCAATCGATTTTTTATTATCGTATAGTTTGTATACCCAGCCGCTTGCAATAATTTTCGCAGCGCACGTTCTGACAACAGATGCATATAGTCGCCGGCCGCCCATTTCCGATTTGTTCTTTTGATAATCGCGTCGAACCACGGTTTTGGCAGATAGTGCAGTAATGGCAGACGCGTATGCACTTCAAACGGAAACATTCTATTAGGCGTGGTCAGATAACCATGCTTGGCCACGCGGCGTATTTCTTGTAAAAACACCAGTTGTTTCTGTGAATTACCAACGTGTTCGATTACCGCATTTGACCAACAAATATCGAACTGACGTTCGTCAAAAGGAAATTTTCCGCCACGATACGTTACGACGTTTACGGCCGGATAGCGATGCCTGAATTCGTCCGCCTGATCAACTCCGAGCGCGGTAATATTATGCTGATATGGAAAATGTTTTTCTAAATAATTATCGGTCTCGCTATACTCGCGTTCAGTGAAACCGACGTCGAGTATCTTTACATTCGGCGAAAGGGTGAACGTTTTGATAAAAGCGCGCCACTTCCGGTTTCTATTGTATTCTGATATTTTGTAGGCTAGCGACATTTGATGATTTTCTAACTGCTTCTCAGTATACACGCCACCGGTGGCGCTGACAATTATGTCGACACCCGCCTACCGTCCGATGATTGACAATAGCGTCAAAATTGTGTACCATATTCAGATTCCTATTTTTACGCTAAGATACATACATGCGCTTGGCATTTATCACGAACAGCCTTCCCTATCCGCCCGAAAAGGACGGGCAAGCCTTAATCGCCTATCATTTATTGACGCGCCTGTCTCAACGGCACCAGATCCGATTGCTTTGTTTTGGCGACAAACACGATCTCCCGAATATCAAGCGTTTTACCGACCTCGGCATCAGTGTGAAGCTTTTTGACCGCCCGAAGCGCCTGCTTCCCTTCTACTATCTCTCGCCGAAGTCGCGTTCAATGGCCTGGTTCCAATACCAGCTGTACACGCCCGAAATGATCTGGGAAATCGAAACGCTCGACGGTCGCCCCGATGTCGATCTCGTCTATTTCCACTCCCCGTTCATTTCGGCCTACCTGAAACATATCTCACACACACCCGTTGTTTTTGGTTATATTGACGCGTATTCCTCGTGGTATGAACAATTCCGGGCCATCACGAAAAATCCGTTAAAAAAAATCCATTATCGCTTCGAGCGTGAAAAAGCTATCGCTCTTGAGCAACACGTCCTGCCGACATTGTCGGAAACTATTGTTGTCTCAGCTGTTGACCGCAAAACCATCCAGCAGCTCGCCCCGACGGCCAACGTATCCGTTATTGCCAACGGCGTGGATCTAAAATTCTTCCGTCCCTCGGAATCACAACCTGATAACGAAACGATTGTCTTCACCGGGACCATGAATTTTCCGCCGAACGTCCGGGCCGTCCTCGATTTCAATAAGAATGTCTGGCCGTTGCTCAAGCAAGCGCACCCGCGAGTCCAATGGTATATCGTCGGAAAGAATCCGACCCTCGATATTTTCGAGCTTCAGTCGCTCGATCCACAAATCACCGTTACCGATTATGTAAAGGACATCCGCTGTTATTTATGGCGCTCGGCTGTGTATGTCTCGGCCATAACGCTTGGTGCCGGCTTTAAAAACAAAATTGTCGAGGCGATGGCCTGCGGCAAGGCGATCGTCGCCACGCCAACCAGCATCGCTGGATTACCGATCTCTGACGGCGAGAATATCTTCGTGGCAAATTCTTCCCATGAAATGTATGAAAAAATACACCGGCTCTTTGAGTCGTCCGATCTACGTCAGAAGGTTGAACGCCAAGCCCGGATCTTTGCCGAGCAGTATGATTGGAACATAGCTATTCAAAAATACGAATCAATTTTTATTAAACATGCCCGTCCCAATGCAGAGGTATAGCTTTCAACGAATCGGACAAACTCTTTTTCTGACGGTGTTGATCGCGGCGCCGCTCTTATATGCCATTACGCGGCATCCGACCTACGAAAATATCTTACAAATTTTGATTTTAACGGTATTATTACCGATATTTTTAATTGACTATGAGCTGGGCTTTCTTGCTCTCATCGTCCTTCGCCCAGCCATGGACACATTCAGCCAGATTGATTTTCTCAACGTCGGACAATTTTCCCTGAATCTGTCATCCGTGGTCGGTTTGCTGGTCATCGCCTGGATACTATTTTACCTTATTCGCCGTCAAGAACGCGTTTGGAAACAGCCGTTGTTTTGGCCCTTTTTTGTCTTTGTCATTATCAGCGTCATCTCATTATTCTACACCCCGTCACTCTCCGCCACGATCCGGGAAGTCGTCAGGATCGCCAGCATATTCTTTATCTATTTAATGGCTGGCGCCATGGTCGTCAATAGAAAAGGCGCCGCTCGCTTTCTGAAGGCCATCGCGCTTTCTAGCATCATACCCATAACGGTTGCTTTGTATCAATTTTTCACGCAAACGGGATTGAGCTTTGCCGGATTGAATAACCGCGTCTACGGCACGCTGGTTCATCCCAATGCCTTTGCTACCTATTTACTCATTATTTTCATTCTCGGATTCGGTTATTTTTTATCCCATCGTCAAGAGGGAATAAAAAAACACGGTTGGCTCATCATCGGCCTACTTCTTACAATCGGTCTACTGATCTTGACTTATACGCGCGGCGCCTGGATTTGTTTCGGAATTATTGTTTTCATCATGGGCCTGAAATACTATAAGAAAGTGTTGGTGGCGCTTTTTGGCCTGGCTGTGTTCCTGTTGCTTTTTGGTCCAACGCTTAACCGTTTCATCTTTACGAATTTTGACTATGATTTTTCCCGCAATCCTGTCATCCAGCGTCTGACGGAAAAGAATTCCGACGCCGAAAGCTCGATCGATTGGCGCTTCAAGGTCTGGACGGAAATGAGCCGTAAAATCGCCGACCGGCCGTATCTGGGTTATGGCTTTGGCGCGTTTCCGGTGATCCGCCAGCAATTCGTGAAGGGTATGTACGAGAGCACCGAGGCTCATAACGACTATCTCCGCCTGGTGATCGAGCTTGGCCTGGTGGGCATACTGGCGTACTTGGTAATTTTAGGTAAGCTTGTTTACAATATTTTCCAACATTTACGAGCCAAGCTTCCAGCGACGGATAAAGCCTGGCTGTATTCCGGCTTATCGCTGATCGCGGCCGTTCTGGTGATGAGCATTTCGGACAATGTTCTGCAGGGAACGGCGAATATGTGGCTTTTCTGGGCGGGCATGGCCGTATTGCAAAAACTTCCGACATTAAAGTAGTCTTCTTTTTACGCACTAAACGGTTGCCCGAACATTTGGGCAATATTTTATTACAAAGAAAAAGAGCCCGTTCGTCTCGAGATGAGACTACTAGGGCTCTAAAGAGCTGCCGCTTGGTAGCGGCCTACTGACTACTGCTTCCCGACCCAGGTCCAGGTGCCGTCGGCGTTCCAGATGGGCCGATACCCGCCGAACTGCTGGCCCTTGTCGTTCTTGGCCCGACTCGGGTGGTTCCAGGTCCACGGCCAGGCCGTGACGCCGTCGGCCGAGGGTCGGCACCAGAGGTAGCACCCCTCGTCCTGGCACTTGCATTCCTTCAGCGGGATGACGAACTCGACCGCCTGGCTGCCATTGCCCACGTTCGCCACCGTGGGATCGGTTTCGACGCAGAGCAGGCCGCTCAGTCCGACCGTGTAGGGGCCGGGAACGGGGGTCTGGCCCGACCATTCGATGGCCTTCGGAAAGCTGACGAAGATGCGGATGTGCCACCCGTCAGCAGCCAGATACGAGTCGATCGGGTTCTTGTCCGACAGGGTCGGACGCGCCGGAGCCGCGGGAGCCGGGGTGACCGCCGCCTTCGCGCTGTCAGCCGGCGGCGGAGCCACCTGGCTGTCCTTGATCTCGGCCAGCGCGGGCTGGACGAGCGCGAACGTGACAACCGCGACCATGAGCACGAGCATGAGCTTCTTCATTTCTCCATTCCTCCGTGGGTTTGAGTTTCCGAACTTGCTACTAGGTCGTGGCGGGAACTCAGGGGTTCCCGCCGATGTGGATGCCGTAGAGCCGTTCATCTCCGTCCCTGGGGTTCTTGAACTCCCCGGAGCCGGTGATCGCGTACTCGAAGGCACAGTACCCATTACCCAGATCGTGGATACACTTCAGGAGCGTCGCCTGTTCGAAGTTGTCTTCCGGACCGAAGTAGACGCCGGCCCGGAGTTCTTCGCCGGTGAGCTTCTGAAGCCTCAGGTAGCCCTTGGACGCCTTCTTGACCATCACCTTCTCGTTCTCGGTGGTCCATCGCCCGCTGACGAACTCCATTGCGTGAGCACGATCGCGGAAGCCGGTCCATGTCCCCAGCCATTCGACCGGCTGGGTAGGATCGGCGGGCCAGTTTCGCCCGTCCGGCAGTCCGGTACCGGTGTACCAGATCTGCGCCGAAATCAGGGAATCAGGTCCGTCTGGGGACACCGCGATCGCCCCGTTCTCGAGGTAGACCGAGAAGGAACGACAGGTCTCCCACTCATTGGAGCCCGCCGATCCCTGAATCCGAGTGCCGCCGACCGAGATGTCGACCATCCGGTAGTAGCGGCTGTCGGCCGGATTCTTGGCCCAGAACCAGACTGGGATGCCCTTCTCGTTGCCCCACGACCACCAGAGGTAGTCCCCCTCGACGTGGCCGTCGGCATAGGTGGCAAACGGCATCCTGATGTTCCGATCCTGTTCGTATCCAGGCACGACCGGACCGCTGATATACACCGGCCAGCCGTCCTCGGCCACCGCGCACGTCGCGGAAAAGCCGAGCGTCATCTGTTCCTGCTCGGACAGCCCGGGCGCGGTCATCGTCCACTCGTCACGGCTGCAGCCCAGGGGCATGATCGCCACCAGGACCAGCAGTGCCACCAACACATACCTGCGCATCTTCGGTTTCCTCCTTCTTCCTTCTACCAGCTGTGGTCGAGGCTGATCCCCGCCCACTGCCGGTCCGTGTGGTACACCTTGCCGTTGACCAGATCCCGGTCGACGGCATCATTCAGGTACTTGAAGTTCCCCTTCAGACGCCACCACCGGTTGATCCGATACTCAATTCCGATCCCGGGGCCACGCCAGTCGAATGACCAGCTCGGGTTGTCGTACGACCAGGAGTCGTACGAGGCGTAGACGATGATGTAGTGGTTGAACTTGTACCCGATCCGTCCCTCGAACACCTGCATGGTGTCGGCCGGGAAGGACAGGGTCTGGTTGTCGAAGTGCCGTGACTGTCCGCGGCGGTACTGGACGTCGTACGACGCCCGGAAATACAACGGGTGCGGTTCAATCGAGAAGCTCCCCCCGATCTCGCGATCAAGGTTTGTTCCGCGCTTGAACATCGCCTCGTAGTACCCCAGCTTCGGGGTAATGCCGAGCACTCTCGCGTATCCTCCGTAACCATCGAAGTACCGTGCGTCCTCGCGCGCCTTGATGGTCGTGGGCGAAATCTGCCGGTAGTTGATGAACTCGCGCTGGCCGGCCAGATACCAGGCGCCGGCTTCAAAGCCCGTACGCCAGGCACCCGCCTCGTCGCCGAGGATCCACCCCCGGCCGCCGAGCCGGTAATCGCCGGACACGTGATTCTTGTCCAGCGACGCCTGCTCGATTCGGATGACAGTCGAGAGATCGCGTAGGCGACCCCAGCCGTCGTAGCCGGAAATCCGTGGCAGCCACTCCAGTCCTCCCAGGAACGAATGCTGTCGGTCAAGGTTACCCTTCCGGTCTTTCCCGCCCTGGGAATACCGGTAGTCGAGCCACCAGACGCCGCCCGAGACGAACTCGTGAGACACCTCAGGCTCTTGGGCGTAGAACGGCCCTTCCACCTTGGGCTGTCGAGCCGACTCAGGCGGCGACACCGTCACCTGGCTTTCGGCTTCGTCCACGAACGCTCGCCTGACATAGGCGGCGTTGCCGCAGACGACGAACCGATACAGGTGGTACCGGTAACCCTCGTAGTCCACAAAGGGATATTCGAGGGCAACGGTCCGGTCGACCGACTGTCGCGACTTCGGGTCTTTCCAGAAGCAGGCCGTCCTGCCCCAGGAAATGTTCTTGCCAAAACACAGGCCGTCGACGATGAGCGGTGACGCCTCAGTTGAGTACATCCAGACACTGTCCGGCGTACTCGCTTCAACGAGGCTCACCCACTCCGCCCGAACCTGGTCCGGTACCTTGAAGGACTTGATCTGGTCCTTGAGCGGCGTCCGAGCCGGATCACCGCCGAGGAATTCCCAGCGACGGATGACCTGTTCGGGCTTCTGCGTGAAGAGATGCTCGCCCGGCAGGACATACCGTCGATCAAGACCATTCCAGGCTCGAAGAGTATCAGCCGGAACGCCCAGCTCCTTCGAGAGGGCTTTCCAGCCTTCACCCGGCTTTACGACTCTGGTGGGTGGCAACCGGATGGGTTCCGGCTGCTTTTCCGAGCGTTTCAGTTCGAGCTTGGTATCCTGGACGGCGACCCAGTTGGTTGAGTCGCAGTAGGCCAAGACCCGGTACTTCACCCAGAAGGCGTCCTTCCCCGTCTGTTCGACGCAGAAGTCCGTGGCCTTGGGCACCTGTATCCTGACCACGCGGTCGTTCACCAGAACGCCCACGTCAACCGTGTTCCTGCCATTCGGCAAGCTCACGGCCTTCAGGTTGATAACGGTGCCCACCGGGGGCTGCGTGCACTGAGCCAGTGCATTGGTCGAGAAGACCAGCGCGCAGACGAACAACAGAACCGTGAACTGCTTCATGACCGAATCCTCCCCTTTTCAAACCGTGTGACTGTCTATGCCGTTTGGTTAGCCGTCTATCTGTAGAACCAGTGACTTGGATCCGTAGATGAAATGTCAATTTGCATCAGTGAGCTTGCGTTGTCGCTTCCTACCGCGTGCAAGAGAGCTCACACGTCCAGTACGATTCGCATCGTCCTAAACGTGGCAAGACCTCTTGCGAGGTTTGCCTTATTCGAAATTTTGAAATTCCTCTTCCGGGCCATTCCAAAGCGGTCGGTTCGGGATCGTTTCCGGCGTATCCTTCAGATGGTCGTAGATCGTTCGAATTTTCGTATTGCCTGTATCTTTATTCGGTGCAATCGGCTTGCCTTGCCGAACGGTTTCTGGAGTAATTTCGTTTATCGGTTCGAGCGGTTGTGCTTTTGGTATGTATTCTTGAAACATAAAATTGTTTTCGGCCGGCAACGGCTGTTCAAACGGCTGCTCAGGTACCGCTTCAGCAGGTGCCCTGTCGGCAGTCAACGGCACCGTTTCTTGATTTTTTGATCGCATGGCGAGCAGTACCGAGTAGCCGATTGAGCCGCCCAAGCCGAGTAAGATACCGGCGGCCAGATTCAAGGCGATGTTCGGCCGGACCGGCTGATTGCTCGTGGTCGGATAATCAACGATTTTCAAGACGATTGAATTTCCGCCACCGAGATACTCCGTGCCATTCTCAGACAAGACCATGGCGATGGCATTGGACAGGCTTTCTGCTTGAGAACGGTTTTGATTATATACCGCCATCTTTATTACTCCGATATCCGGTGAAACGCGAGTTTCAATCTGTCGTTTCCATTGCTCGCGACGCTTAATTTCGTCTGACGGAAATTTTATATCGGAACTCAGGTAGCCTGAATTCACAACCTTATCGTAGAACGAGGTTGTGTAAATCATTTGGCCAAGCGAAACGCTCAGACGTTCGGCTGATTTGGCCGCAGAATAGGCGTCGAGATTCGGATCCTTTTCAATGACAAGCAATGAAAAAGAAGACCGGTATTCGAACGGCTGTACAAACGTGAATATTACGGCCAAGGCCAGCGTCGTAACCGATACCAGCGTTATCATTAGCCAATTTTGCTTGATCTTCGCTAAATAGTTCATAGTGTTTTAGTCACAAACAAATTTAGTAGCTAAGTTGTCGTAAAAACATAATATACTAGCATACTAGATTAATCTTGTCAAGGCTTTCATGACAATAAAAGAACAGACTCCAGAGTCTGTTTACTTTAGTTTATTTCTCCGTGAATTACAAGACGAATTCGAACAAATATATTGGCCAATCCACACACATTCTTGCTTTTTTACCCTTTCCTTTTTCTCAGTCCCGAAATGGCGAATATCGGGAAATAGCTGGCAATGTAATAGAGCAGCATTTTATTCATTAGTCCCTTTTTCCTAAAATATTTTCGGCAAAATTCCCTTACCCGGGGAAATCGGTTCAGCCGAAAGGCAGCTTGTATTTCTCCCCGCAGGATCGTTGGGTTATCTGTGTTTTCCGGATCCAGACTTAAGATGGCCTGGGGCTGGAACGATTCGTACGTATCCTGTCCGCCCTTTTGCCTTTCGTGGTAGAACTGACGGGCTTTTTCTGCAAACATTTCCACTTTTCCTAAATTTCGCAGCGTCTGCGTATTGGCTCCAGAGCGGTATTGGATAAGGGTCTGCGGCAGACATACAAACTTCTTCTTTTGTGTCAGCAGTCGCAACAGTAAATCGTAATCATCGACAAAGTGCATTTTCGGACGGTAAAAAATATTTCCCGGATCATTGCGGTACATTACGCTTGAGTGGATGAAAATGTTTCTTTGCAGCAATTGTTTCGCAATAGTTTCGTGATCGAACGGCGGTCTGACAGAATCAACAACGTGTCCAGAGTCATCAATCCGATCTGCAATCGAAGCAACAAGAAATATATCAGGATGACTTTCCAAATACGCCACCTGATCATGAAGTCGATCCGGCAGCGATATGTCGTCGTGATCGTTGATGGCGATATACTTTCCCGTAGCCGAACGCAAGGCTTCGTTACGGCTAACCACCTGGCCAGTGTTTTGTGAATGTTTGTAAACGATAATGCGCCGATCACGAGCCTGGTATTTTTCAATGACCGCGACGGTTCGATCGGTTGAGGCGTCATCAATAATAAGCAGCTCAAAGTTTTGATAGGTTTGTTTTACGAGCGCCGATATCGTCTGGCTGATAAATCGTTCGGCGTTATAGGCCGGAATGATCACTGAGACTAACGGCGTCTTGGTAACATTTTCCATGAACTCTGAATTTATCCTGTTATTTCGATAATACTTTGACGATCAAGTTAAAAAATATCACCACGAGCCCCGCCAGAATCACGAGCAGCGCCAAACAGCCGATCCCGGCGATATACATCAAACGACTCCGGTGTTTCCGGCGTTCGAGCTCAAGAGACCGTGAGTCAAGCCTTTGGTCCATTTATCGAATGGAAAATATTTTTATCTTACGCAGAGCCTGGATGGCCAGCTGGAGGCGCTCCGTGCTTTGCGCGTAAATCGTGTATGTCGGATCGCCTTTTTTGATTTTGTTCCCGATGCGCTGATGCAAATGCAAACCGGCAAGTTTTTCCTCAGGGGCACCAAGAAAGCGCGCAACATCATCAATCACCGCGTCGTCGATATCTTCCAGCGTTCCGCTCCGGTTGGCATAATATCTCTTTTTATACGCGCCGAGGGTGACACGGTCGGCTTTGATATTTGGGTTGCCGCCTTGAAGGGCGATGATTTTCTGCATCTTCTTCCAGGCGCGGCCAGAATCTAAAATTTGATAGGCGACCTCACGGCCCTTCCCTTTCCGGCACTGACCGCACAGTTCCAGGAGTTCGCCGGCTAACGCAATCGACTTCCGTTCCAGGTCACGCGGCCGCAAGGGATGCCGTTGCAAAACGCGCAGGACATCGCGCGCTTCCAGGGCCGGACCGACGCCGCGGCCGACCGGTTCGCGCGCCTCACGCATTTGAACTTTTATTTTCATGCCGAACCGTTTTCCAAGATAGAGGAATTTCCGCTCGACCTCCCAGGCCAGCTTAACATTCGGGATCTTCGTCGTCGGCCCAACCGGCATATCGATAATCAAATACTTGATCCCCATGGCGACTTTCTTGGCCATGATGCTGACAATCATCTTGTTGTAGGGCTCGATACCGAGCGGATGCGAAGCCCGGATAATCCGGTCGTCCGCCGGCGCGACGTTCAACTCGCCACCCCAAACCAAGCAGCAATTATTCTTCTTCACAAAGTTCGTTATTCGCCGAACCGTATGCTCAACAGGCGCCAGGACTTCCATCGTATCGGCTGTGCCGGCGGCTGAGGTGACCGCACGCGACGATGTTTTTGGTATGACCAGGCCGGTCGAGGCGACAATCGGCACGACGATCATTGAGGTGCGGTTGCCCGCTAATCCGCCGACGGAATGTTTATCTACTACCTTGCCCCGAAAATTCAAGCGTTCACCCGTTTCAGCCATAGCCTTTGTAAGGTAATACAGTTCCTCGTCTGAATAGTGGCGGGCAAAACTGCTGGCGATAAAATAGCTGATTTCGCTTTGCCCGAGCCGGCGATCAACAATGTCTTTTATAATCGAGTATATTTCTTTGTATGACAGCCTTTTCCCGAGCAGCTTTTTAATAATGGCCTGGATCGAGGCGGGCCGCGCCAGCACCTTTACCTGGACGATTTCACGCTGGCGCAATGGGTATTCCTCCCAGATCTCGCGAAACAACCCGATTTCCCCCGGCCGCACTTTTGAGTTCGTAAAGTCGGCTTCGGCAATGACCCGACGCTTGCCCCAGCGTATCTCTAAATCATCGCCTGGTTGAACGCCAAAATTTCGCGCTTCTGATTCGCGCAACACCGCGACAAGCGCTCCCTCTGCTTTAAAGTCAAGTTTCTTGCTTTTTAAGAAAAATGGCATCGGTTATATTATCTCCAATAATGTAATGCGGTCTGTAATTCTGGATGCGTTTTCGCGTAATCCGACAATCGTTGATGCGACGTGACGGCCTCAACGGCCTGTTTCGCCGCCCGAGCGCCAGCCAATGTCCCGCCGGGGTGGCCGTGAATGCCGCCGCCAAAGTTAATGATCACGTCCGGTCCAATAATTTTGAGCAATTTCGGCACCAGCCGAGGATGGAGTCCGCCGGAAGCGATCGGCATGACCGGTTTTATATTTCCCCAGGGTGACTTCAAAAAGGTATTGATAGCGACTGTCTCCCGCGCCGAACCTTCCATTTTTCCAACGACTGTGCCGCTATGGAGTTGATCAACGCCAGCCAAACGGGCGAGTTTTGCGATCACGAGCATGGAAATACCGTGCTTCGGATCGCGGGTCATGACCGAATGCATGGCTCGATGAGCATGGATGATCAGTCCGGTCTTCGCCTGCCGGACCGCCTGAACACCGGCGAAACCCGCTGTCATAATATCTATCATCGCGCAGTTGCCGCCAGATTGCTTAATGAAACGCGCCCGTCGGATCATTTCGCTGGCCGGAGCAGTAATATTAAACACACACATTTTTCGCTCACCGGTTTTCTTTTCAATTTCCTTTGCTAATCGTAGTGTTTCGCGAACCCTTTTTTGAAACGGATTAAATCGTTGATCGGTTAAATTCTCGTCGTCCTTCACGAGATCGGCCCCGCCCAGAAAACAGTCAGCGGCAAATTTCGCATGTTCGCGCCACGACAAACCCATTTTCGGTTTCATGATCGCGCCGATGAGCGGCCGTCTTGGTACACCGAGCAGGCGCCGAATGCCAACGATACCGTGCGCCGGTCCCAGGAACGAATGAAGGAACGCCGCCGGCATTTTTAAGTCCTCAAGACGAAGCTTGGTAATGAGTTTCATCGAAAATACGTTCCCAGCGACACTCGATAAGAGTTGCGGGATATTACCAGGCTCGAAGAGTTCGAGCGGATAGGCGATCCGGACAAGCTTGTCGTTCGGCGATACGGAAATAACTTTTGCTGAGAGTCGACGAAACATTGCCGCCTTCATCGTCTTGGTTGTCGTCCACGTGCCGACTGACGATTCGGCGGCCACGATTTGGGCACTGTCTCGCAATGGAACGGGTGATTCAATTCGAAATGTGACGATAATATGAGTCGCCGTGTTTATGCGTTTTCCGAGGGCGAGATAATTTTGTTTGAGGTAACCGCTCTTCATTTCAGTAACCAGGGGTAATGCTTATTTACATACGCCCGCACCCGGCTCGGCTCAATCAAGCCGAATTCAGTAACAAGTCGGGTAATATTCTTCGCTGGTACGCGGTCAAATGCGAAATTAATGATATTGACACCGACCGGCGCATCGGCCCAGACTTCTTTTGCCGACCGACGCTCAATAGGGGTGGCGGCCGATCGGCTGTATTTTAATAAACTGCAAACGATATAGACCGGGACCCCTTGTTCGGACGCCGCCAGTGTCAGGCCATAACTCCCAATTTTGTTTATTATTGATCCATCGGCGGAAATGACGTCAGCGCCGATGACAACCGAATCCATCATGAGCTCTTTGCCGGAAGCCTCGCTGACCAAAAACGGACCGGCACCGTCGACGACAATCGTAACCGGTATTCTTTTTGCCTGTAACTTCTTCGCAGTAATATGCCCCTGATACAGCGGCCGTGTTTCGGACGCGAAGACGTGAAATTTCTTTTTTTCGTGCGTTTTAACGAGAAGCTGTTCGACGGTTGACGAATGACAATGGGTGTAGACTTTGTCACCTGTTTGAATGAGGGCCCGGCCAAGGAGACTGATGCGTTCTTGGGTTTGCACCAGCAAGAGAAGGAATTCAGCGGTTGATCTTTTGAGAATGAATTTTGTCGGTTGGCGCCGGACGCGGTCCCAAACGAACCGCAGGCCGTTCTGAGCCAGTGGTTCGGTCGGCCGGTTGTTCCGCCAGAGATAGTTCCGAGCGGCCTTCATTTGAGACAGCCAGTTCGTGGTCCGTCTCAGTTGCAACCGAACGCCAAAGTCGCAATAGGCGTTGAGCGTTGCCCGGGCAACCTCGGTGGCGCCTTGATATTTGAACGTTTGGATATCTCGCAAAACTCGATCAAGCTGTCCGTATGACATTGGCGATACCGCAACAATTATTATGTATTAGCCGAGCAGATTCTTAATCTTTTCGCACAGGTCGGCGAGTTTAAGGTTTGCCTTGACGAAATAATCCTGGGCGCCAAGCGCCTTTGCTTTCGTCACCTCGTTTGCCTCGCCAAAATTCGAAAGCATAATAACGGGAATATCCTTCGTGGCTGGGGCGCTCTTTAATTCCCGGATCACTGAAAAACCGTCTTTTTTCGGCATCCGAATATCAAGCAGGATGAGTTCGGGCTTAAACGGCCCAACCTTTGCTAAAGCTTGGACGCCGTCCATCGCCGTTTCAACGGTATGTTTCGTTTTCCGAAGCTTATTTGTTAAGGCTTCAGATAAAAATATCTCGTCCTCAACCACGAGTATTTTCGCCATCGTTTTAGCGTTTAGCGTATTCGTGAATCTTGTTCTTCAGTTCGTCCAGATTGGTGCGGGTTTTCACGAGATATTCAGCCGCGCCTAGATCCATGGCTTTTTTTTGGTAGCTTGTGTCGTCAAGATTCGTTAAGACGATCGCCGGGATACTCTTTAGCTCGCTGTTTTCTTTCAACCGTCGCAAAAACTCAAAACCGCTTACCCTCGGCATCAAGAGATCAACGAGAATAACATCCGGCTTCGCTGAGGCCGCCATGGCCAAACCCGCCTCACCTTCTCGAGCGACGTGAATGCTAAAGTTGTTCTTTTCTAGTTTCGTTTGCAGCGCTTTGCTGATAATCTCCTCATCCTCGACCACCAGTACGGTAATGGGTTGAGTAGACATAGTATTGTTAGATTAATGTTTTTTCGCCTTCGCGTCGCTTACTGCCGGCCAAGGGGAGCGTAAAGAAAAAGCTTGTCCCCTGCCCTTCGACAGATGTAAACCAGATTTTGCCGCCAGACGCGTCAACGACTGATTTCGCCACATAGAGGCCAAGTCCCGTGCCTTCCGTTTGGAGCGTGATCACATTGTCGGCCCGGAAAAACTTCTTAAATACTTTTGACTGCTGGGCTTTTGGTATACCGACGCCGGAATCAAATATTTCAAATTGGAGATACTTACCGGCTTTCGTGATCCGCACGCCGGTCGTACCGCCTTCCGGCGTATATTTTACGGCATTAGAAAGGAGGTTTTGAAAGACCTGACGAATAAGCTTTGAGTCGATTTTAATCTTCGGCGTGCCGCCCGGCAGTGTCTTGAAAACCGTTTTGATATTCTTCTGTTTGATGAGCGGAGTCAATTCGAAGAGAACGCTTTTGACCATGCCGTCCATATCGCTGCTGACCGGCTCGATGGCGATCGTGCCGGACTCGATCCGAGAAACATTGAGCAGGTCATTGACCAACGCGATCATCCGCTCGTTCGATTTATAGGTATGGTCAAGATACTCGTGCTGCTCGTCGTTGAGCTTGCCGGCGTCGCCATCGAGCAACATCTCCAAAAACCACTTTGAGGCCGATAACGGCGTCCGTAATTGGTGCGAGGCGACGGAGACAAATTCTGACTTCATTTTATCAATTTCCTGTTCTTTTGTCACATCCCGGAGCACGACAACGCCTCCTTTAATGACGCCGTGCGCGTCGATCAGCGGCGCGGCCGTAATGGTGACCGGAATTTCTTTCTTTGCTTTGTTTATGATGGCGTAGTCACCGGTTCCCGTCACGATGATCTGGCCGGTTTTAATCGACTCCATGATCGGCGAATATTCTTTATTGGCATCGATGAGTTTCAGACTCTTTAAGACAATAATATTATCAAGCTGCGAACCGATGACCTCGGTATTTGCATAGCCGAGCAGTTCACTGGCCGCTTCGTTGCAGGCGATAAAGGAGAGATTTTCGTCCAATGCCAAGACGCCATCGCCGACATTCGCCAAAATTGATTCCGATTTATTTTTTTCCCGTTCAATCGAATGTTGGGCGCGTTCAAGATCTTTCACTTTTTGGCGCAACTCCTGCGTCCGCTTCGCCACCAGATCCTCCAGTTTCGTGTAATATTCCAAGAGCTTATCTTTCATGATAATAAAGCTGTGGGTAAGATCGCCGATTTCATCGTCCCGTTCGGGCGCCTTGATGTCGATATCCAGGTTGCCACGGCTGATCCGATAGGCATTCGCAGCCAGCTTCTTTAATGAATTTACAATCTGCCGCGTGATGATGCTCGTGACAATAAAAACGATGATCAAGGCTATTCCGCCAACAATAATATACCGCCACTGGAGTCCCGAAATATTTTTTTGTATTTCTGATTCAACGATGCCCCGGGCAATGCTTCCAACAACCTCATTGTTGCTGTCGCGTAAAGGAATATACGACATTAAATACCAATCGTTCACCTCAAATGCCCGGCCTGAAAAATTATTTTGCGAGACGTAAACGGTATTGACGACGTCTTCCGAGGCGAGAGTGCCTTCGGCCGATTCGTTCCGGTCGCGATACGTTTGGGTAGTCGCAACCCGGGCGTCGTATAAATAGATGGTGGCGATGCCGCCGCTTTTTTGGGTAACGTCCTCGAGAAGCGTTACGTCATTGTTCATAAGGATGCCGCTGACGACCGCGCCAATCACCGCGTTGTCTTTCTTTATCACCGATACCGCCGTCATGAATAACCCGTCCGTTTCCGCCTTTTTATCACGCCAGCCGGTTTTCTGAAGTTCAGTCGTCCGACGAGTTACCTTCGCTTGTTCTAATAATTCTGGGCTCAGAACAGCCAGTTCGGCGCTGGGAATGACTTCAATTGATTTAACCGGGAGACCGCTCTTTATAACACCATCTACGAATCCCCTGATCGATAATTTTTTCCCTGTTTGGGCGTTCGTGCTTGCAGCCAGTATTTGCGCTTTGGTATTGACGATGGCGATGAAACTTGCGTCTCGCGCGCTCTGTTCATCGATAAGCGCTTCCTTCAGCGACGCATACTCCGCCAGGTTACCGATGGTTGCCAGGTCAGGCTGATTGCTTAATGTTTGACTTCCATTTTTGATGGCTGTTCGCTGGGCAAAAGAATCAGTATCAAAATAGAGTCTCTCAAGGCTATTATTAAAAATAAGGGACAATGCTTCCCCCTGCTGATTGACCCGCAGTTGTATTTCTTTTTTTAAACTCGCCGAGGTGTTTGATAGTGAAACGTAAATCAATGCTCCAAGCATAATAGTCGCTAACAGCGACACTTGGAATATCACCCGACGCGTTAAACTACTGCTAAACGGTTTCCACATATTCATTAGGCATGAATGCCAAACCGCATGATGATCTTTTCATACCAGCGCTGCTGTTTCGACAGATTATCTTCCGAATGTAGCGTTGGCATAATAAAAACCCACTCAGCTCGCTGGGCGGGATTACATACTCTAAACCGTTGTGAATTTCTTTTTATATTTATTTTCATATTATAATTATAGCATATCTACTGATTTTTGTCTAGCAAAAATTCGATATTCACATATTCCTGTATCTAGCCAAAAAATAATAAACCCTGTAGGATACCGATGGAGTACGACTTGCCCAAGAGGAGGTGTCCATGAAACGTCTTGTCGGTCACGCGATCGCGTTCTGGACCTGTAACGCCATCGCTCTGATACTCGCTGTTTTGACTCTCTGGCACTTCATTTACCGCTCTGACACATCCCCCACGCCCTGGCTTCTGCTGTTCGGCTGGATGGCGTTCACGGTCGTGGCAACGTTTGTTCTGCAGGAAACAGCGCAATCAATGATCATGGGGCTTTCGTCCTCCCTCGGGTCACAGACCTTTGCGCCGCTGCTCATCTGCCTCCTCGTGCTCTTTCTCCCTGGCCTGGTCTTCTTCGGCCTGTACCATTGGGCGCGGCACGCCTACCAACAACGCACCCTGGAACATCACTCTCACGGGTAAACGCGTCCCAACTATCGCTCGCGCCCTTCATCGTAAGCACCCCTCTCGGTGCTTTTTGTTTTAAAAACTTCCATAATTAGGGGTTTTTCGCTTTTGTGGATAACTACCCCTTGACGTTCGGTTTTTGTTCGGTATAATGAAAATAGCCCGAAATTAAAAATGTAAAATTCAAAAGGAAGGAAGACGGCAAGGAACAGAAAAGCCTTTTATGGCTACTGTTACTATTCATCAACGGACACTGAAATTTAGTATCACCCTTGCCCATTTTCTTCAATCGGTCACTCTGACACCGGAATCAAGAGTCGTCAGAAGCCAAGTTATGCGTTCAGGGTGTTCAATCGGGGCAAATATTGTTGAGGCGCAACACGGTGCAACAAAGAAAGAGTTCCGGCGTTATATGAGCATTGCCTTGCGCTCTGCCAGAGAAACTGAATATTGGTTGACGATATTGAGATCACTATTTCCTATCAACTATTCCCAAATAGAGAACATTAATAGAGAAAACAATGAACTTTCAAAAATTATCGCAACGATCATACTCAAGTCAAAAAGGTGAACTGCTGTCCTTTAATTCCGTATTTTATAATTTTACATTTTAAATTTTGAATTATTAATTCTAAATTTCCAACCATATGACCGAACGCCTTACTAAAAAACAAAAAGAAATCCTCGACTTCGTCGTCGAGTTTATTAAGGTTAATGATTTTTCTCCTAGCTACCGAGAGATCGCCGACCACCTTGGCCTCTCCTCCCCCGCTACTATTGCCGAGCATATCCGCGGCCTGGAGGACAAAGGGTTTCTCAAGGCCGACGCCGGCAAGGCCCGTTCGCTCGAACCGACCCGCGTGGCCCGTTTCAAAAAAGCGATTGAGTTACCCCTGGCCGGCTTGATTACGGCTGGCGCGCCGATTGAGGCGATCGAAGAGCGGGAAACGATCACCGTCCCGGCTGAGATCGTACGCGACGAGAACTCCTACGTTTTGAAGGTTAAGGGCGAATCAATGATTGATGATGGCATTCTCGATGGCGACTTTGTGATCGTTGAGCGGAGCTTCTACCCGCGGAATGGTGACGTCGTCGTGGCCCTGCTCGACAATACGTATGCCACCTTAAAACGCTACTACCGCGAACGCGACCGCATTCGGCTCCAGCCAGCCAACGCGAAGATGAAACCGATTTACGCGAAGAACCCGGCCATCCAGGGTATTGTCCGGGCGATTTTCCGGACGTTCGAACACAACTGGCAGAATTATAAGACGTACACCAGAAACTTTCAGCCGGCAAAATAGAACACTGAAATTAAAAATTAAGGATTCAAAATTAAAAATAAAAGAATTTTATTTCCGGCAGATACCATAATTTTGCATTCTAAATTTTGAATTCTTTTATGTACGAAAAGATAAACGAACCGGTTCACGTTCTGGCTTCCTTTGTCGGGCGGAAAATCACGCCTCATGCCTTCACCTGGGGACGGAAGCGATACACCGTGAAAAGGCTGAACCTCGTTCATACGAACCGGGTCGGCCGCGAGCTTGTTTTTTTCTTTTCCGTATCAGACAGTTCAAACACGTTCGTTCTGTCGTTTTCCCCTTCCGCGCTTGCCTGGAAATTAGAGGATCTCTACACGGACGGGTCAAATTAAAAGCCCGCACTCCGAAGAGCCGGGCAAGGACAGAAACGAGAGAAACAATGGAGGAGGGGGCGTCAGACGGACGGCGAAGGACAACCAGCCGAAAGGCTTTGGTCGTCAGGTGGCTTCTGACACGGTCAGTCTCCGGAAAGACTCGGGAACGGTCAGTTTCCGGAAAACGCCGCCGCGGACGGGCTGCGGGTGCGCGTCTCAGCGATGGTCCCCTATAGAACCGGAATGTAGCGTCGGTTCTCTCGGCGACGCCCTCCCTCCTCGCTCTCAGTTTTTATCCTTTCGTGGTACAGACCTTTAGAATATCATTCTCTATTAAAGTGTCAAGAAAATGTGTGGATAAAAACGCAGCCAGCGAAGGCGAGATGGGTGGCTAAAGAAAGTAAAAACCAAAAACCCACCTCCGCTGTCTCGATTCAGAATACTGGGACGGCTCTTTGTAAAGAAAAAGAGCCCGCTCCCAGATGGGATTGGGCCCTGCGCCTGTAACCGGTGAAGGCCGGGCGCTTGGAGTTCGGACTGAACATAGGCCATGCGCGTAAGCGCTGAACGTCCAACGGAAGGCCGTTGCGTATGAAGCTCCTGGTGGAGCCGTCCAACACTCAGCCATGCAGCCACCTCGACCAGCAGTCCGGTCCGGCCGAGGATTTCCTCCCCCACGGAGGTGGCGGAGACGAAAGAGAGCGATGGTGTGAGAGAGAAGCGAACGTACTTACAGGGTGGAAGCGTGGATGGCGCGGTGCAGACATGAATGACGACGCGATCGGTGGCGCAGGTTCTCCCCGCTTACGAACCACTGACGGCCGTCTCCCGCGACCCGAGAAAAGCGCTTCCAATCCGACCAGTGTTGGCCAAGAGGTGTCGGATCAGCCTTTGGATAGACCGGCCGGAAGGCAACAGATGTCGCACTTCCCCGGAGGCTTACCCTGACGCAAGATCTCGCTTTGGTATCAGAACCAGCTGCAGCCTTTGATGATGCGCGACAGGATCCGCCTAGACCTCTTGCGAGATCACCCGGAGAAATCGCCATCACCTGTTCTGAATTTGGAAGGCACTTGAGAATGCCCGTCTCGGCCTTCCTGCGCACCGTAGCGAAGTTCTTCTTGAGCGCGTGGCCCAGTGCCAAGTACACCGGAGCCCGTCCTGCCGACATTCGCCGGCGTAGACAGGAGTCCGGGCTTTTACGCCTGGGCAGAACACGGCGCCCTCCCCGCTCCTCTCTCACACACGTGTTATCAAAAACGCAGACTTTCATACTACCACGCCCTGTTTGCCTGTCAAGAAAAGAGATTGCATAAGGTGTGGAAAGATTATTTAAATGGCTTATGTTAGAACAAAATACGGATAAAATCATCCTCCATATCGACATGAACAGCTATTTCGCCTCGGTTGAGCAGCAGGCAAATCCGTTTTTGCGCGGCAAGCCGGTCGGCGTCTGCGCCTATCTGAGCGAGAATGGCTGTATTATTGCCTCGTCAATCGAAGCAAAAAAGGTCGGCATCAAAACCGGCTGCCGCGTCCGCGACGCCCGCCAGCTTTATCCAAAGGTCGTTCTGATCCAGAATGAACCGGCCAAGTATCGCTCGACGACCGAAAAGATATTCACGATTTTAAAACGGCATACGAATGACGTTGAGCCGTACAGCATCGACGAAGCCTTCCTCGATCTGACCGGCCACGTCCCGAGCTTGTTTGAAGCCGGCCGTTTGGCGTCTCGTATTCAACACGAAATTACTACCGAGGTCGGCGAATGGTTACGTTCATCAATCGGCCTCTCCTTCACCCGCTTTCTGGCCAAGCTGGCCTCTGATTACACCGGTCCACAGAGCGTTTTATCGCTTCCAAAGGATAATCTGGTTGATTTTTACGAACGTATTTCGCTGACTGACATCTGGGGCATTAACCATCGCCTCGAAGCGCGGCTGAACGCCCTCGGCATCTTCACGCCCGGCCAGCTGTATCGCTATCCGGTTGCTAACCTCCTGCAATCCCTAGGCAAACCCGGCTATTATCTCTGGGCCAATCTCCACGGTCTCGAACTGGGCGGCGTTCAGCGGCCCGCCGAGCCAAAATCGATCGGCCACTCATACTGTGTTCCGATCAAAACTGCCGATCCCGCCTATCACCGTAAAATTTTTATGAAGCTGTGCGAAAAAGTCGGCCGTCGCCTGCGCCAGCAAAAACGCGTCGCCCGCGGCATTAGCGTCTATTGGAGCTACAGCACGGGCGGAGGGTTCAGCGGCCACCAAACTCTGCCGCATCCAATCGCCGACACCACTGACATCTTTCACCAGGCGGTGACCATCTTCCGTCGCTCCTTCGCCGGTCGCCCCATCAGCATGTTGGCCGTGACGGCTTTTCGGCTCGCGCCACCTTCAAACCAGCTTTCCCTCTGGTCTTCTTCCGAGAAAAAAAATACGGCGCTGTCAAACGCCCTGGACGAAATAAATGATGTCTACGGCGAGTTTACAATTTATTGGGGCAGTATGTGGGAGACTGACCGGAATGCGCCCGATCGAATCGGCTTTCGGAAGACACAGCCAGCCCAAGCGATTGAGCCAAACCGCCTTGAGGTTGTCCCGTTTTTGTCCTAGGCAGCGTGCCGTTTTTTGAAATATTCTTCAGCCTGCCGGTTCAGGCAGTTGCGGCACACCCAGAGGTGGAATGTCAGCGCACCGCAGGCTGGACAGGGATGTTGCCTTGGACGCTTGATGATGTAGAGATTCTCGACCTGCTGGTCAAGAACTCTCAGGAGCGTGTCTCGGCTTGTCATAATCCCTCCCGTCAAATGAGTATGTGATTTCACCATCATCCCATCCCTTTGTAACGTCAAGTGGATAACGTGTGTTAATTTTCGCAACTTGCGCTAATCATGCGGATAATTCTTCTTTCTATTATTTATTTCGATATATTATTTTCTTTTTTGTCAAGGGAAACAAAAACAATGAACAACATGATTGTTCATTGGCCGTCTGTCTTCTGTTGTATTTACCTAATTCAACACATTAAAATACAACTCGTAGACGATTCCGAGCGCAAATATTAAAATCATCACACCCTGGAGCCAGTTTGGGATATCGATCGTGCATTCTGGTTGGCGGTTGCCATACTTCTTTGCCTTCCGCCACATGAGGATAATCAAAATACCGTCGAAGCCGCCCATGATGCCGCCGACTAAACTGATAATTGAAATAAAACTGGTCAGATGAAAAAGATAGACGACAAGTGGCGGCGTCAAGCCGGCAAGCCAGGCAAGGAATTTCGGAAATTTTAAATCAAATTGATAAATCTCGCGAATCACAAGACCAAGGCTAAGAAAAGCCGTGGTCATAGTCATGATCCCAAGGAGCGCGCCAACGGCGACAATACCCTGTCCAAGCATGGGCGTGAGCCCCGGGATGGCTGCTTCGTCAGTGAAACCTCCGCTGATCCCAACCACCACCAGCGTAAAAAGCGTGTAGACGATAAGTGGAACAAGTAAACCGATCGTGAGAACCTTCGACAGTTTTTTTCGGTCTGGCAGGGCGTCGATGGAATCGGGAATCGCCGAAGCCGCGCTTAAAGCAAACAAAACGACGCCGTACGGCAAGAATAAATTTGTCGCATCCAGCGTGAATAGGTTTGAGACGTTTACTTTCGGCAACCCAACCAAAATAATAAACCCCACCAAGAGAATGAGGAGCGTCACTAAGTATTGCTCAAACCTGGCAACGAGCCGTAAACCAATAAGAATGATGAGACTCGCAATGCCGTAAAAACACAAACCGTAAATAAAAGCGTTGCCGCCAAGCCGATCGCCGATCAGTATCTCTAAAAACCGCCCGATTTGAATGGTATAGGCGATAAGCGCGCCTGTGATGCCAAAAAGGAATGATATCAGAGATATCCCTCTGCCCCAGGGTCCCAAATAGCGCTGAACGTAGCCAATAATTTGCGACCGCTCATTCGTGCGTAAGACCACTTCACCGTAGGCCTTAAGGAGCACAAGGGAAATAATACCGAGAGCAATCAAATAAAAAATCCCGGTGAAATACCCGGCTTTCATAAAGGCATACGGTAAGGCAAAGATACCAGCACCGATTGCCGTACCGATGACAATCGCAATTGACCGATAAAGGCTTTTATCTTTCATTTTTGTTTTCTTATTTACATTATAGCATATTTTATTAAAAAAATCAATCGATTTCTTTTGTTCGTTTTTCGTTGGCGAGATCGTTCCAGTGACCGAGAATTTTCTTCTGTTCACCGCTTAGACAACGTCGGCAAAAACCGTCGCTGCCGTCTTCATATTTTTTATGGCATTTTTTGCACCGTTGCGTCATAACAAAAATGACCATGAATCAAGAATTCGCTCTTTTTTCTCAAGGACATATGAATAGATCGTTTGAAAATATTTTGGCGTTATTTGATCGCTTCTGGTGCTGTAGGTTTCAAATTGTTCCCGGGACCGCTGTTCCCGCTCACGGGCGATAAGCTCCAAGCGCGTAATCGCCAATTTTAGGGCCAGCCAGAGGGATTGAATTTCTTCCGATGTAATCGTCCGCTGGCTCTGGTACCCTTTCAAAAACGCTTGGGCCAAATGAGCGTGGTAGAGAGTATCGCGAAAACACCACCAGACTATTTCGGTAGCCACATCAGCGATAATCGTACCGTAGGCGCATTGATCGAAGTCAAGCACGCCGGAAACGTGACCATGACGGAAAACGACATTTTGCTCGTGCAGGTCGCCGTGGATAATGCCGGTTGGCAAACTTTCTGGCAGGCGCGATTCAAGAAGCGCTTTTTGGATTCGGTTAAACGTTTCGGCGCCATCGCTACGAGGCGACGATTTTTCTAGCTGCTCGTATTTTGCCCAGACAGCCTGCCAGTCAAGCCGCGGCTTTTTTTCTGGTACGTGGTAATTCGACAGCAGCTCATGGAACCAGCCGAGCGTCTCGCCGACCGAGTGGACATGATCGATCGACAGCTCCGGACCTTTTAGTGCGTGGCCCGGGATATAGTCGTAGAGTGCAAAATAATTGTTTTCACGACCATACAACCGGCCGTCAATCGTTTCAACCGGCTTCGGTGCAATAAAATTATTCTTCGCCAGATACTGCAATACCGTCATTTCAAAGGCGATCGCCGATTCGTCTTTCTCGGCTTCAAAAATACGGGCAATATAGATACCGGTTTCGGTCGTAATTTTATGGGTCTCGTGTATCGCACCAACACTCAGCGGAACGACCGAGGTTACGGTACCGACATGATAGTGTCTGAGTATTGATTCAATTTCCATCACAAGAATAAAAATGCGCGATCCTCTATTGCCAACGCCGGAGATTTCGAATCCGACGGTCGACGGCGAGGCGCACCTGTTCAATCGGTGCTTTTTCCGTCTGCGCCAATAATTCTGTTACCTGATCAACCATTTCGTCCTTCGTCATGTTCGCTTGCCGGAACGCGCCGCCTGAAAAACAATTGAGGCAATAGTCATTGTTGGCGCTGCCGTCTGCATTCGTACCGTAATCCTCAGTTTTTGCCAACGGCATACTGCAGCTTTGACAGATTGGGATGTCATGAAAGTTTATCATCGTGCGTATGGTTATTGAGTTTTTCCGGGTTCGTTGTTTTGGTTTTGACCCTTTGCCGTGTTCGTCCGTTCGAAATAACTTTTTATCTTTCGCTCAATCCGTTGGCCGATTTCATTTTCCCATTCATCCGGATGCCCACGATAGGTGCGTTCGACTCGGCGACCCCATTCTTCAAAATGCTGCCCTAATCCTTTCCCCCATTGTTCCCAATCTTCGGTGGTGCGATTTTCAAAAAAATCCCACCAATGCTTTCGGCGACGCTGTTTAAATATTATCGTCAGGCCGAAAATGATGATAAAAAGCGGCCAGAGGATATGCCAAATCCCGCCCGTGATTACACCGATATTTTTTAGCAGGAGCGTCGCTCCAAAGGCAACGAGGATGAGCGCGATAAACATATTTTCAAATTGATACCCGTCTTAAATACATGCCGTTATTAGACCAGCGGTTTTTGCTGGCTTTTTGCTTTTTCGTACAGCTTCGTAAGCAACAATAAACCCACAATCAACGTCAGGTAATGCAACGAGCGATCCGTATTGACGATTGTCCGCCCCCACGCCATGAGCCGAAACAACGATGCGCCAATCAGGATGATCGCTCCGAGGGTCACGATGATGTCGTATTTTCTGGCTTTTTTGATAAAGATGCATACAATAATGACGGCCAGATAAACAGGTATGGCATATTCAAGGGCGGCCTGGAACCAATGAAATAGCGGTATTGGCTGGTTCATATATCTACCTCGACTTTTACTATACCACGTTTTGGTAAAAAAAACAGCTCAAGCATCGGGCTGATGCAAGAGCCAAACTAGCAGCGCGAGAACCCTTGTACCCGGGCGAGCGTCTGGCGGAACCAATCGAGCAGTTCGGTCTCGTTGCCCGTCATCGGCGTCTCTTCGAAAATGGCACCCACCTCGGCGATCGCGTCGGGATTGAGCAGCACCCGTTCGCATAGACGTCGGATCCAGTTCGACAACTGATCAACCGAATGGCCGATTTGCCGAGCCGCCGCCAGCGCCATCAGCGATACTTCGAGATCCTGCCCATGATGTTGGCGCATCCGGGTGCGGTACGTCAGCAGCACGAACAGTTTGTCAGCACTGCCATCAGCTTCTGTCAGGTGCGCGCCCTGAATCAGATGCCCAAGGAAAAAGGACGATGTCGTCGCTTGCTCCATCAACCCCTCCTGGCGATAAGCAATAACCAGCCGACGAACGTGAACACCGGAAACACTATCATAGGCAAATTGTTTTGTCCAGATCAATGCTCGCCCCTTCGCGTTCGCTGGTTAAGAGACACGATTTTTGTTACTCTATATGCAAACAATGATTACTAATAAACACACCACCTATGAGTAAACAAGTATTTGATCAAATGGTTACATTAGCCACTTCGGCTTTCGGTCTCGTTGCCGCATTAGCTTGGAACGAGGCAATCCAAACGCTTTTTAAGGAAATCTTCGGTAAAGCGAGTGGCATCATCTCACTGTTCGTGTACGCCATTATCGTTACAATAGCGGCCGTGATAGTGACATCAAGATTGGGAAAAATCGGCGAAAAGTTTTTAAAAAAGGAAAAGGAAACCGAAAAAACTACCTAGACCGCGACCTCTTTCTCCGAATAGAAGCGAAGAGGACAACGCCGGCAATCGCTCCCAGCGAGTCAATACCGACGTCTGTAGGCGTGCCAACCCGTCCGGTTACGAATGTCTGGTGCCACTCGTCCGTCACTGCATAAAAAAACGCGCCGAGAACGCTGATAATATAGACTGTGCGATCAGCCTGGTTCCGTTCTATCCCCAGCCTGACGAATAACACTGCCAAAACGGCATATTCGATCATGTGCCATATTTTTCGGAAGAAATAATCCCACGTTCCCAGCGCCTCAACCGTAAGGCTCGGGAATGACGAGAGTAAATAAATAACCGCAGCCCAGATTATTGGTGGCAGCCAGATGGAGAGTCTAGTTTTTATACGCATACGTTCTTGACAATGCTCAGAAAAACCAATATGATTGATGTGTCTTTTTTTATCTCTCGATTCTGGAGCGGTAGTTCAGTTGGTTAGAACGCTGCCCTGTCACGGCAGAGGTCGCGGGTTCGAGTCCCGTCCGCTCCGCCATAACAATTAAAAAACCGTCTGAAACGGTTTTTTATTTTTATCACACTACCCGTCGAGCTCATTGCCCTGGCCGTCAAATATGACGACGCGCGAGGTTCCGTTTGACCGAGCGACGCCGACAATTTCAGCCAATCCGTCGCCGTTAATGTCGCCGGCGGCAATATTTGACGCTCCAACGAAGCTTCGGTCGTATAGATAGAAGCTCGCAGCAATAGTTATGCCAAAGTCTTTGTAAATCTTGACTAACGATGCGGCCTCGGGTCCAGGCGTGACAATCATTTCGCTGCGGCCGTCGCCGTTGGTATCGCCGGTCGCCACTGACAGACCGCCCCCAAAATTCTTATCAAACGCAAATACCCCGGGGTTGATCTGGTGTCCTGTTCCGGTGAACATTTCGAGATGCGGTCCGCCGCGTTCCGGTCCAGTAATAACCTCCATCTTACCGTCGGTATTCAACTCAGCCGTGGCCACCCGTATGCCGCCACGGAAATTGAGTCCATAGGCCATAAAATTTCCGATCATGCGTCCGTCCGCCCGATGAATCGTGATGTGCGGCCCGCCACCCGCTCCGGCGGCGACAATAATTTCTCCTTTCCCGTCGCCGTTGACATCACCGCAGGCAAGGTTTGCGCCACCCATGAACTTCCCGTCAAGCGCGAAGAACCCGCTGCCGACGCGAACATTTCCATAAGCGTCAAAGATCCGAATATGCGGTCGTCCGCCGGGTCCCGGCACCGTGACGATTTCGTCTCGTCCGTTGCCGTCAAGGTCGCATGACGCGACACGGACACCGGTCCGCAGCGCCTGATCGTAGGCAAAAAATTGACCGACTGCCGCGCCTTCGCCATCGAAAACGCGCACTTGTGGACTTAGACCATTGCCAGTTCCGGTGATTATTTCAGCTTTTCCGTCACCGACGACATTGCCGACCGCGATATTGAAGCCACCGCGAAGGGTCGGGCTATAGGCGTAGAAACTGCTTCCAAAATCTGCCGAAAAGATAATATCCGGAACCGTACCGCTGTCATTCATCAGGCCAAATTGAGCAACCAGCAGCGCCGGTTGGCCATCGGAATTTTTAACCAGAATATCATACCGACCGGCAGCCATCTGATCAAGCGGCAATTCGGCGACGAGCTCCGTTGAGCTAACGACATACGTTTTTTTGGCCATCAGAGTGCCGAACCAGACCGTCGCCCCATTACGGAAATTTGTACCGGTTATCTTAATGCGCAAGCCGCTGCCCGTATCCCAATTCGGTGACACCACGTCGGGTTGAACGCTTGAAAGCGCCGGCGCGCTGTAGGTATAGGGGGCAGAGCCGGAAATATTTATCTGCCGCAAAACATCGTTAAATGAATCGGTGGCGATAATAACATTTTTCTTTTTATCGACAAGAAATCCCTTGGGATTATTAAAGCGGGCCACGCTGCGCGAGCCGTTTTCATAGCCGCGCACCCCCGACCCGGCGACTAATTTTGTGATATACGTGTTCGTTTCGATAATCCGGATTCGCTGTGAGCCGACTTCGCTCACATAGATATTGCCGGCTGAGTCGAGATTTACGTACTCGGGATATGAGAACATCGATTCGGTCCCGATGGCATCACGGTAACCGGCCGAACCCGTGCCGGCCACGGTTATGACAGTGCCATCCGCCACGGTGATACGGCGAATCGCGTGATTATTGGTATCCGCCAGAAACAAATAGGCGCCGTCAGCGCTGATCGCCAGGCCGTACGGTTTGTTAAACTTCGCCTGACTCCCCTTCCCATCAGCAAACCCGGCTTGGCCAGAGCCGGCGATTAGCTTCGTTGCGCCGGTCGCGATCGTTACCCGGCGGACCCGGTTGTTGCCCGAATCGGTAACATATAAATATTTGTCGTTGGGCGATATCGCGATACCGGCCGGATGGTTGAATCGGGCCGCCTCTTTGACGCCTTCGCGGTAGCCGTTGTTGTCATCGCCGTCGGTCGGCGCCAGTCCGCCGCCGGAAACCAGCGAGGACGTTTGGGTGGCTATGTCGACCTTTCGGATCCGGTTATTCCAGCGGTCGACGGCATAGAGAATTTTCCCGGTCGATTCAATGGCCAACGCGGTAACATTGCTGAAGCGCGCCTTGCTGCCGGTCTCATCTTTGTAATTGTCGACGCTGTTACCAATCAAGGCGCTGGTAGTTTTTGTGGTGTAGTTTATTTTCCGGATCTTATTATTTTCAGCGAGATACAGCCATTTCCGATCCGGACTCAAAATAATGTCGCAGGGTCGTCCGAACAGCGAGTCGACTGCGACTCCGTTTCGGTTGCCAAAACGCTCAATACCGGCAAAGAGCGAGTTTTGATGGGATGGATCAGCGAGTTCAAACTTTTGGATCGTGCCGATGCCTGAATTCGCAATATACACACTACTTCCATAAACCACCAGGCCGCTGGGATAATTTATCGACGCCATAACCAGATCGCGGGCTAGCAAGCTTGTCTTATTGTTTGATAAGTCAATTTGCCGTAATTTGTCGTTTAAGCCGTCCCCGTCGCTGATATACAGTTTTCCGGCGGCATACGCGACACCCCAAAGATTTTGAAATGACGCCGCGCTGCCCGTTCCCTCGGCATAGGCCGCTTGCCCGGATCCGGCTATCGCCACCACCTTACCCGTGCTCCGGGTAACGCGCTTTACCTTGTGGCTGCCATAATCGGCTACATAGATATATGTTCCGTTTCCATCGATTGCTATTTTCTTGGGGGCATTCAGGTCGTTCGTGAGAACGCGCAATATGCCGCCGCTGGTTGATACCGTCTTGATCGCATTATTGCCCGTATCGGCGATATAGAGGTCGTCGCCGTAAGCAAGCACGCCCTGCGGATTGTTCAAGCCCGAACTGACCAGTGTCGAAACAACGCCATAGGTATTGATCTTTCGGATAAGATTATTCCCCGAATCGGCCACATAAATATTTTTTTTGCTGTCAATGGCGACGCCTCGCGGCAGGGCGAATTCCGCCATATTCGCAGCGCCATTGGCTGACCCATACGAGCCAGTTCCGGCCACGGTATGGATTTTACCGGCCGTGTCGATTTTTCGAATCACGTGATTGGCGGTGTCGGCGATATAAAAATTACCGCTCGCGTCGGCTGTTACGTCTTCAGGAAAATCGAGATAGGCGCTGACCGCCGGACTCCCGTCGCCGGCATATGGCCTCCCGAGATACGTTGTGGTATCGCCGTACGCCGCCTGGACGTTTGGCATAATAAAAAAACTCCCAACGAAAGCTAAAACGACGAATGTTATTTTTTTCATGTTAGCAACGATTTAATGTTTCTAACTAGATTATACCATACAAATAGAATTTTTTCAAATATTGGAACGCTATTTTGTGTGTCAGCGGTCAACGGAACAACGACATCGCCTTCCTGGTCAGTTCTTCGCACTGTAATGTTCTTTTCCTTTAGCCGCTGGATAACTGACGGCGACGGGTGGCCGAACCGATTATTCGCCCCGACCTGGATAATCGCTAGGCCTGGATTAATCATGTCGATAAGATTACTTGAATAGGATTTTTCGCTGCCATGGTGAGATATTTTAATAGATTGAACATTCTCGAGCCCTCGTTCACCAAGAAGGGCGTCTTGGGACTCCGGCGTCGCATCACCAAGAAAAAGTAATTTTACGCCGGCTGACTGATACGTGCAGATTATTGACTGGGCATTTGTGTCTTTATAGACAACGCTCTTTTTTGGCGAGAGGATTTCTAGCCGCCCTTGGCCTGGAAAAGTAAAACTCATTCCGGCCGTGGCCTCGATGACTGGAATATTTTTTTCCTTGAGTACAGCGCGCCATTCTTCGATTACAGGCGAATCGGCCGCGAACGCCGGCTGGACCACCTGAGTGATGGCATAGCGGTGGGCTAGTTCGATTAATCCCGTCAGATGATCACTGTCCGGGTGGCTGACGAGGACTATTTCGATCGTCCGATCGTTAACAGGAAGGTATCGGCCGAACTTTTTTACCACGGTATCGTCCGGCCCGCCGTCTATCACAATCTGAATATTTTGGGGACCGTTTATGAGCGTCGCATCGCCCTGACCGACATCGAAGAATATCGCCTCGGGCGTCGCCGGCAGACTGGCGAACTGCTGGACGCCGATCGCTAAAAATGCAAGAACAATGAGAATATATATTTTCTTGGTGCGGCGCCTATCTTTCATGTTCGTTTTTTTTCGTTCGTCGGCATCGGAAACACGCTACGCCGATCATGCCTCCATAGCAAAGCCATACTACGGTTGGCGGTATTTGAATTCCCTCCATTGAGGCATACCGAAATTGAGCCAGGAGTCGGATGGCCCGGATCATATAGTCAAGACCAAACCAAGGAAAGGCTTTTAACCACAGACCCAGCTGGTCCCAGATCAGACCGGCGACTACCGTGATGAAACCGGTTGCCATCACCAGCGGGATAACGGGCAATATCACAAGATTGGCCAGCGGCGAGATGATTGAGACGCGTCCGAAATAATACATCAGCAATGGCAGCGTCATAATCGTGGCCGAAAGCGTTGAACGGACTGATTCGCGCATTGAAAAAGATTCAGGCACCCACCCGAAAAACCGTTCCATTATCGGGCTGAGATAGACCAGCCCGACCGTCGCCAGAAACGACAACTGAAAGCCGATGTCAAACGCTAGCACTAACGGGTTAATCAACACCATGATTCCGGCCGCCAAGAGAATAATAATGCTGATGTTTGTCTGCCGGCCGAGGGTGCGTGATAACAATACGATTACACCCATAACGGCTGCCCGGACAACAGACGCCTGAGCGCCGGTGAGGATGACAAAAACGCCGAGCACGCCGACAATAAACCAGAAGCTCCTCTTTCGCCCGATCAGCCTCTTCGTCATTCCTAAGATGCAGGTAGCGATAATCGTTATGTTATAGCCGGAAATGGCAATGATATGGGAGAGGCCGGTGCGCTTAAAATCCTCATTTACATCGTCTGGAATTCCCTGGCGCGAACCAACCAGTAAACCGGCCAGAAGCGAAGCCTGCGGTTCGGGCATGATTGCGTTTAACCGATTGAGGAATTTCTTTTTTAGGGCAAGGACGGTTCCGCTAAATGAGATTGCGTTCTGAGAAAGTCGCTCGATAATTTTCGGCCAATTGCAAATAGCATAAATATGCGCCACCGCTAAATACCGGTCATAGGCAAAATCGTTGAACGGTTCGGGTTTCTCCAAGCGGCACGTTACGCGCATGATTTCGCCATACGCTATTTCGGGATAGAGCGGCAGCTTGAGCAATGCCCTCCCCCGCATTTCCTGATGTACCGGCGCCAGGGCGTTGGTAACAGACAAAACGATTGTCTGTCCGGTCGTTCGACGGTCCGCCTCGGTCTGAACGCGTCCGATAATCTCAACCGTGGAACCATTGTAATATTCAATATTGCCGGGCGATGGCGAAGGCAGTCGGTACGCATAATACGTTGCGCCGAAACTCGCCGCAATTATAAATATTATCGCGGCCAGGCCATATCGACTTTTCAATAAAATAATGGCAAACGACATGCTGGCCACAACCAGCGTCAGGCTTTGCGGCCAACTATAAAACGAGCGCGCCAATACGCCCGTCAACAAACCGATGAAACAAAGGCTGGCTATCTGGGATTTATGCAGCACACAAACCGCGCCGGCCTCACCTGCCGCTTTTTCCCCAGTTTAGAAGATATTTATATATTTGCCAAGTGACTCAAGGAAATGGAAGCGCGTTGCATAGACGAGCACTGCCAAGATAATAACCAACAGCGTCCGCAGGATCGTCGGAACGTGTTGGACGCGGATCTTAATGAAGACATTCAGCAAGAGGGCAAGTACCAGGAACGCGACCAGCGCTAGGAAAAATATCTGCGTATACGATATAACCCGATCGGTCGAGCTGGTGTTCTTTACGGTTGTGGCCGCCTGGGTGAATGATATCGCAATCGGACTCACGGCTGTTGGAACGTCGTTGGAAACAACCGTGGCCGGCTCAGTTGGCGTGCTGGGCTTGGTTACGGGTTTTGTTGGCGGCGTGGTTGCGGCCGGTTTCGAGTCAGGCGGCGCGATCACGGTAATCGGCATGGTAAAGACGCCACCGTCGATCCAGGCAAGGTTTTCAGCCACCAGGGCGTAACTTTCCGAATACTTACCGGGTTTCGTCGGCGCCTGCACGGTAAATTCAAAGCGTTCGGTTTGCTGTGGCTTGACCTCGGCTGATTTCATGATCAGCGGACGGTATGGCTCGACCCAGTCTTTGGTGGTAAACGGGCTTGATCGCCCGGCGGGATTCGTAACGTTGACGGCAATAAAATGGTCGCCGGTATTCCGCCAGGTGGCTGTGCCGGTGTTTTTAAATTCCGCCCAAATCGACGTTGCCACGCCGCTGGCGAGCTCGATTGATTCCGCGCTTTGCGTGACATATGACGCGATATACGTTTCAGCGGGTTTGGGTGCTGGCGGAGAAGTTTGGTTCGTCTGAGGCGGCGCACTCGGTTGGCTTGGCTGAGTGGTCGGATTCGACGGCTGCGCGATCGCCTTGACCGGCGCCGTTTCGACGACCGAACCGAAGAACTGCACCATCAGCATCGTGTCCTTGCCTTGGAAATTGCCATTGACGACCGCGACGCCGATGTCTTTGTATTTATCGTTCAGGATATTTTTCCGGTGGCTGGCGCTGTTCATGAGCGCGTTCATCGTGCTCTTGGCGCTGGAAAAATCCTTGGCCAAGTTTTCACCGGCATAGAGATAGCTATAGCCGGCCTTTGAAATCCACGTCCATGGCCGCGAGCCGTCCGGCCCGGTATGGTCAAAATAGCCGCGGTCAAGCATGTCTTGCGCTTTTCGGGCCGCCGCCTGGGCGAGTTTGCCATTGCTCTGCAGGGTGGCTAAACCAGCATTTTTCCGTTCAACATTGGTCAATTCGATGATCTGGCTGGCCGTGACTGACGCGAATTCGCCCGGGCTGGGATATGACAGAAACAAAAAACCGGTGAGAAATATTTTCACCGCGATGACAATAACGCTGTAGGCACGCAAAAGATTCGGGTGGAGAATCCCGGGCTGATGCCGATTGCCGTCGTGCGGGATGAAGTAGTGCTTGAAATACTGCGACCCGCGTTCGTGAATCAGCTGGATATTTTTATACAATTTCTCAGCCATACCTGTATTGTACAAAGTAATTGCTCAACAGTAAAGGATACTACAATTTTGTCTTTTTGTCAATACTAACAACAGCGCTCCTAGCAAGAAGCGCTGTGTTATATCGGCACAGCAATAACAACTAGACGCTTGGCGGTTGAAAATAACGGCGTACAGGTGTAGAGCGTGAGCCGCGGATCACTCGTGGCCGACTGGATCGAGAAGTCGTTATTGGCGACGACTTTCGTTTCCGTAACTTTGTACTGATACTTTACTTGGTTCCAAAAGACAATCACTTCATCCCCGACCGTCAGCTTGTCCAGCAGATAAAAGGTTGTGTTGTTCGGCGGCCGGTACTGAAAACGATGGCCGGTCAAGACGGTATTGCTTCCAACGTCGGGCGTAGAACCGCTTGGTACGCGCCAAACGCCCTTATACAGCGTTGCTTCGGTCTTACCCTCAACAATCTGCGTATCCACCCCGATCTTCGGTATGACGAGCCGATTCTCAGCCGGCGGCTCGGAATTTTGCAGTGAGGGCAAATGATCCGCCCGGCGCACCCAACCAACCTGGTACTGAACGGCCGGATATAACGGATACATTACAACCACGGCCGCGAGAACGGCCAGAACGATAAATACTATTTTCAGAAGGCGGCTGGCTCGTGAAGAAACCAGCCGCTTCGTATTATCCGACATGCAGTCGTATTATGACCGTTTTACTTTTGTGGCTCGAACACTGCGCCGAAGACCAAGAGCCGAGCCGGCCAGTGTTATCAAGGCGCTGCCGAAGATAACGTAGTCCATCAGACCGGCGCCCGTCTGGGGCAATTCCGGACCGGTTTCCTCGCCTTTTACTTCGACTGATTTCACCTCGAGTTTTTTCTTGGCCGTAACCGGGTCGGCATTATCCGCGCTGGCCGTGGCGATATTATCGTATGTTCCGGCTGCCACAGACGACGCGATATCTACCTCATAGCTAACCGTGACGCTCTTCCCTTGCGCGAGCGTGCCAAGATCCCAGCTCCGGGTCGTTCCGCCGGTTTCGACAAAACTGAATCCGGCTGGGAGGATGTCGCCCAGTACCAATTGATCGGCTGGCGCTTCGCCGGTGTTTGAAATCTTCACGGTGTAGGTTACCGTATCGCCCGGATTCGCAAATGATACATCGACGGATTTCTCGATCACCAGTTTCGGCACAGCTGTCTCGCCTTTCACCGTTCCCTGTGTAACCGCAATTGTCGCCTGAGCGGTCAAGGTCTTATAGTTATCCGAAGTCAGCGTCGCCGTATTGACGTAATCACCGTCGGCGGTGCCGGTTTTGACGGTCACCGGATACGTGAAGGTCAGCGTATCGCCGATCGCCAGGTCGCCGCCTGAGACGAATGTCCGGCTTGAGCCGAGAACGTCCGAGTAATACAGCTCAGTTGGCATGACGTCGTTCAGAACGAGATTCTTAGCAGTCGCATAGCCGGTGTTCTTTACGGTAACGGTGTAATTTACCTCAGCGCCCGGATTGACTGCTTTCGTCGCGTCGACTGTCTTGGTCAGGGTGAGGATCGGAAGTAGTCGGGTATTTGTGAACATACAAACCGCTCCTTCGGTCGTCAGATTAACCGTTAACTCTTCACCACTCCCGCTACCAACTTTGTCTTCGCCCCGATAACACTCCCAAGCGGTTGCTTCATAGTCTGCCTGTTGATTTTCACTGATTGTATATGTATCGGTAGGAAGATTACGTGATGTTCCCATTGATATGCCCTGATCACCATTCTGGATATCATAGGTCCAACCAACTGGATCAGTTACATCAACACTGCCGTCGCCGTTATTGTCAATCTGCTTTCTTATTGTGAGTTGACCCGTATCTCTGGCATTGCATAGAGTTATCGAGGATCTCTCTGATACATCAATATTTATAGGCATTGTAATACCCGCAGGATCGGCGCAGCTCCCTTCATCAGTGAACCAGCCAACGAAATGGTATCCAGACATGGGATTTTCAAAGATTGAATATGTTCCTGTACCAACATTTATCTGGCTTCCCATTTCGTTCGTCAGATTTTTTGGATCAATACCCCAACGAAATCCTAGAGTGTTCGCCACATCATTTTGACCATCATATGATCCGTCGCCATCGGTATCAACCTGTTTATTTACGGTGATCGTACCGGCATTCCGGGTATTAACGATTGTACAGGTGGCACCCTCAGTCGTAACAGTGACATTACCGTTTGGACAGTTTTCCGAAAAGCTAGCGGTGTAACCAATATCAGCTGGGCCGTCCGTTTCCGAAACCACATACTGATCGGTCGGTAATGTGTATGTAGTTCCCGATTCACTGCCTGCCTGCGGACTACCTGTAACATCTGTTCCATTCTGTTTCACGTGGATCAGCCAGTCAGAGGCAAGGTTATCGCCATTAATGACATTCTTATATACCGTGAGATTGCCTGTATCTCGTGCATTACAAAGAGTTACTGTCGTAGTTCCGTCAGTAAATACATTTATATCCACTGGTAAGGTAGTGCCTTGGGGGTTTAAACAGCTATATTTTTCTTCCTGGGCATGCGTCGTAACGTTTGGATTTACAAACCAGCCGACGAAGTGATAACCTGTGTCAGTTTGAGGATTTTCATTCACAGTGTGTTGCCCAATAGGTTCGTTCAACGACGTCCCCATATTTTTATCAGCTGGTCCCCCGTCTATTGACCAGCGGAAACCAAGCACATTTGCAACATCGTTTCCGCCATCGAACGTTCCATCTCCGTCTGTATCTACCTCCTTATTAACCAGGACCGTTCCCGTATCCTGCTCATTAATGAAGATGCACTTGCCGCCTTCGGTGGTCACATTCATCCTGGCGCCGACAGCGCTCGCCCGAGTGGCGTCTTGGGAGCAAATGCCATCAACGCCGGTATTTGTGTACCCATCAGGGCCATTTTCAATCACGGTATATACGCCGGTCGGCAAACTTACTGTTTCGCCATTCGCGTAGGTGTGTCCATCAACGGTGAACGTCCAATCATTCGGATCGCCTTCGCCTTTTATCTGCTTCTCAAACGTCACCTTACCGGTCTGGCGAACATTGAACGCGACGCAATAATAGGTGTGTTCAAGCTCGGGATTGCCGATCCATTCCCAGTTGTCGAAGTTCAACACGTCAGTATGGCAATAAAACTCAGCGCTATACTGCGGCTCGTCAGTGTTAATTACTGAGGCGAACCGTATGTAATTATCTTGCCAGGCTTCACGCACCCAGATTTTTGGCGTGCCGTGCAAATCACTGATCGTTGTTGAAGCCAGGCCGGTATCATCAGTCGGCCCAAAGGTATGCCAATCCGGCGAGCTTGATTCGCCCTTATTATCGCCGGGATTCGGAACGCCGTCATACGACCATTGAAACCGCCAGTCTGACGCGAAATGGCAAGAAGGGTGCGCGTTTATCCAATCCTGGGCCGTGGCCGCGGTAATGTCCGGCCCAGCCGGGCTGTTCACGCCCCAGTCGGGAAGATCAGATTCGTTGTCGCATACGATTTTATGCGCCACAATTGTCATTGGTTCGGGCTCGTGATAGGTATTCGTCATCGTGCATTCAACGGTTTGCCCAGCTGCCACGGTAATATCTTCACAAGTGTTATTACTGAGAACATAGTTTGGAACTGATGTTTCTTCGACTGAATACGGGCCGGTTATAAGATTATCAAATTCGACAAAATTTTGTCCGCTCGCTGGATATTCATACTCGCCCTGCCAGCCGACAATACGAAAGCCGAAATCATCCGGTTCAGCCGGTCCGCCATTTACTACCTTGATGACCTTCAGCGTCCCGGTGTCGCGCGCGTTGCATAAGGTTATTGACGTAGTGTGGCCATCGGTAACACTGATCCCAACTGGTAAGTCCGTATCCTCAGGATTCGTGCAGCTGTGATGCGTGCTCCCGGTCACATACCAGCCGACAAAGTGGTACCCCGCAACAGTGTTTTCAGTCACGGTATGACTGCCGGTTGATACGTCACTGACCGTCGCTCCCATATTATGATTGACGGGCCCGTTATCAAGCCCCCATTTGAAGCCGAGCGCGTTCGCTTCCGTATTACCGCCTTCAAACGTGCCATCGCCGTTGGCATCAACTTTTTTATTTACCTTGACTGAGCCAGTCGGTTGGTGATTACCAAAATCTTTACCCGTGGCGTGGGTATTATTGCCGACATGAACAGTGTAGGTTCCGTGGTGAGGCGCTGTCTGAGTCCAGCCAGCCTGCATGGTTTCGCTTATTACCCAGTTGCCGTGCTCAGAATCAGCGAAGCTAAAGATATAGGCGCCATTCTGGTCGGTTATCGTGGTTTTAATATGCGTTCCTCTCGTGGCTTTTATCTCCCAGTCAGACAGAGGAATACCGTCGGACAGATTGCCGTCTCCGTTCGGGTCGTTATACTTATGCCCGGCAACATATCCGTTGACGCGATAATTGTCGTGCTTTCTAGCGAAGGTCACGTCATATTCGCCCCAGTCGTCATCCAGAACCGTGTACGCATCAAAACAAAAGGCGCCGCTGGGACCGACCGTGTAATGACCGCTGGCAACAACGATATTCGGATCACCCGAAGCACCGCCGGGTTGCCCGGTGATATTCCAGTCTTTTTGTCCCGCGGAAAAGTTCTTTCCATTAATGAATACGTGCTCGCCAACATTGTAATGATTGACGTCTTGAGTTTCATCGCCACAGTCACCCCGGGTCGTCCAGATGGTGCCCGGAGTCAGGGTTGCAGCCGACGCCCTATTTGGCATCAAAAGCACGGCTGGCCCAATGGTGTAATAAAAAACCAAGCTGACTTGGGCGATAATGTTAAACGCTTTTGTTATTTTTTTGCCGATTGAATGTTTTTGAACGGTCTTTTCGCACTTCATGGTATGTTCTCCTTAATTTAATTATCTACAATCAATATTTTGTCTATAAATATTATTTTGTATATGAATAAACAAAAACTAACCAGCAGTTGGTTAGCTAACATTAGCATTGAATAATGTTTTTCCCGTCATGGGCGTGGAATATCACGGGTGAGTTTTAGTATTATACGTGATATCCCTAATCTGTCAATGGGATAATACGTGTATTACTTTTTGTCAACATTTTGGTCGGGCTAGTTGTCTGGCTCTCGTTTCTTCCGCTTTAACAACACCCATAGCCCGACGATGATCAAGACGACCGACCACATGAAATCCCAAGTCAGCGTTGTCGAAAAAAACTGGAGTGCGCTTACGCCTGTCAATATCCAGGCCGGCACGAGAAATCCGCGCGAACGATTGCCCAGATAATGAGCAGCAAAAAATGCCAGCCCGACCGCGAGCGTATAAAAGAAAGCGGTTTCGCTCGTGTATTTCCAGTCGACCAATGTTTCAAAAAGGAAAAATCCGCCGTAGAGGACGAGGATCGTGCCTGGTATCAAAACGCCTTCAATCCCCCGTTGGCCGCGCTTCAAAAAAAACAGCGCCCAAAACGCCAAGCCCGGCACGATCAGAACTGCCGGCCAGAAATCACCGAGGTTTATATTCACGCCCATCTCTCGCAAAAGAAAGACGACGCCGACGCCGACGATTATGACGCCCCAGATCGTCCGTGAACTAAATTTACTGCTTGTTTGTGATTGTTCCATAATCCTCAAAAAGTATTAACATACCCATGATACACGAATATTCTCTTTTTGAAAAGAAAAAGGGGGCGTCCGAACACGGTTGTGTTCGTTACCCCCACGCTCAGACAAGGAACGGATTCTCGGCAATCGCCTCCCGCGCGATGCCCTTGAATGCTTGAACAACGATCTTGTTCGGGTTGATGACGATCGGTGAGAGCCAGCGATCCACGCCGGCCACTCGCGTCCGAACAAGTCCCGTCGCCAGGCCCGTGCACCAGACCGGCGTGGCCGGACTGGCAACGATCTTACCGTCGACCCGGGCGGCCAGCCGCTGTTGCCGATTGGTGGACCGGAACACGTTCAGATCGTCCCGATGAGCCAAGAGACCGCCGAGTTGCGACATATTCACAAGTCGATACCTGACCGTCTTCCAGGGCGTGATGCCGCCCTTGGTGAACCACGGTATGTCCGCCGGGATGTCAGCCATCGTCGTATGCGGTACGTAGATGAGCCACGGTTCCCGCGGCTTTTTCGGATCGAACAGCCGGATCCCGTGGCCGCCGTCCTGGATGTGGATGGTGGGGCGCTGGGTCGGTCCATCGATGTGCAGTGGCCGCATGGTCAGAATGTTTGACCGCGGCAGCACACCGGCGTCCTTCCGATAGCCCCAGTACCATGTATCATGAAACAACGTGACGGCCGCGACAACCTTGCTCTGCTCGCGGTCATAGACCTGGCAGACCCACTCCAAGTCCTGCGGATGACTTCCCAGGCCGAACGGGTACCCCTTGTCATCAATCGGGTGATAGACCTCGAAGAAGAGGTACAGGTAGCGTTGCCGGCCGACGACAACCTCGTAATAGAGCCAGGCCGGAAAATCGCGCTTCTCAGCCAGCGCCGGATTGTCCGCGATAGTCAGCCAGCTCGGATCAAAGACGTCGACTCGGGTGATTGAATTCACCCGCTGGTTTCTCGCCGCCCCCTTCCCACGAGGGTCGTGGACGGAGTGATACCACAACGGTGCGTTTCGGTAGACTATCTGCCAGTTGCTTTCAGTTTCTGCCATCGGCTTCACCTCTTTCTGTTGGACCAGACCCAAGCTATGCCGTATTGCCGTTTCCGACAATGTTTGCTCCGTGGATAACCTAACAAAGAACCTGCTAGCCTAGCATATTTTCATATTTTGTCAATGGAAACCAAAAGACGGCTGTGTCGCCGCCCTGGTATAGTATCTCGATATTTCTTAGTGGATGAAGATTGGCGTACCGACGTCGATCTTATCAAACACTTCATATGATCCGGGCACTGGCAATCGGACGCAGCCGTGCGATACTTTGCGTCCCAAATGACTCTCACCCTCATAAATAACACCCCCACCGCGTAACTTCCAGAACGGCAATCCATGAATACCGTGACCTTGCCGCGTGAACAGCATGAAGTTCGGCATCCAAAGTCCATACTTGCTGGAATATGCTACGCGCGCTTTACTTAGTACCTTGAATTCGCCCTTCGGTGTGTCCATGCCTGACTTGCCGCTTGAGACCGGAAACTCGGCGACTCTATAACCATCTATATATAACCTAAAGATTTGTTTTGCCAAATCGATCTCGATATATTTTGGCAGGTCGGTTCGTCCTTCTGACAGGAGCCGGTCCGGCAGGGTAATGACTTCAGCCTTCGGACTTCCGAGGACGTTTCCAAGCGCAATATTGACGCCGCCGCGAAAGTCTTTCTCATAGGCGAAATAATTCAGTGGCAGTTCACGTCCGTCTGCCTCAAAACCGCGGACATGTGGACCGCCGCCGGAATTGGCGCTGACAACGATTTCATCATACGTATCGCCGTCGATATCGCCCCCGGCGACATTTACGCCACCTTGGAACGAGCTCGGAAAAGCTAAGAACTCACTTTGTGCGGTTGTCGCGTTCTCTGAGCTATATACTTTTACAATCGACGACTCACGGCCATTCGCGCCAACAACAACCTCTTCTTTCTCCCCGCCATCAATGTTGGCGCAGCCGAGTGAAACGCCGTTTATTTCTTTATCGCCGAATGGACGAAATTCAACGCCGGTAGAAACGCCAAATCGATTAAACACCCGAACGTGCGCCTGGCTGTTCCGTCCGCTGCCAACAAGTATCTCTTTTAACCCGTTGCCATCGACGTCGCAGGCCGCCACTTGTACGCCGCCGCGGTAGTCTTCCGCAAAGGCAAAAAAACCAGCTGTAAACTTTTCCCTTCCATAACCGTCAAAAACGCGTATCTGCGGTCCGCCACCTTCGCCCGTCCCGGTAATAATTTCGTCACGGCCGTCGCCATTCAAATCACCGACGGCGACGCGTATGCCGCCCCGAAAATCTTCTCCGTAGACAAAGAAATTTTTAATCTCTGTGCCGTCGAGTCGCACAATGCGTACTTGCGGTCCGCCGCCGGGTCCGGCGCCGACGACAATTTCCTTCATGCCATCGCCACCGAGATCACCGACCGCGACCGTACCGCCGCCTTTGAAATTTTCGTCAAAGGCATAGAATTCCCGTTCCGTTTGCATCGTGCCCGGATTAACGATCCGTAAAAGCGGCGCCCGCGTGGGTTCGGCAAGGGCCGGACGTGAAAATAAAAAAACAGCGGCGAATAAACCAACGCTGAAACCAAAAATGGTTTTAAATGTTTTCGACATTGTTTTTTGTTTTTGTTTTTATAAAACCTCTCTTGGGACTGCGGAGGAAATCAGGGGAAATTGGGCTAGGCGCTACAGTCCCAGCGGGCCTCTGTTGGGCCCTGAGGCTAGAAACACGCCTAGCCCCGTTTTGTTTTTGTTTTGATTTCCTCTACCGTAATATTAGCACATTTTTACGCCCTTGTCAATCGTCTTACCAAAACAAAAAGGCGCGGTGGAGCGCACTAAATGATTTCATATAAATCTACCGCTCTGTCCGGCGATAGATATACGAGATCATCGTCTCGAGTTTCTTCGGCTTATCGCGGCGATTAGAAAAATAGGTTTTGGCCAGACAATAGGTGCATTGCTGCGACAATTCAATGTGTCCGCGCTTTATTCCGGCGTACAGCAATTGTCGTTGCAGGATATCATCAAGCGAGACGAAGATCTTTTTTTCGCGTCCATAGACAAACTCGGAATACGCGATATAGCGCGCTAAGGCGTTCGCGTCAATTTCAAAATGGCACTTCCGTATTCCCGGCCCAATGCCGACATGAATGTCTCCTTTCAAGCAGCGGAATTTCGTCGTCATGGTGACGATCAGATTGGCGGCGATATTACCAACAACGCCACGCCAACCGGCGTGGGCTATTCCGATCACGTGTTGAATCGGATCATAGGCAAAAATTGGAAAGCAGTCGGCATTCGTAATGCCCAGTACGACGCCTGACAGATGCGTGACGACGCCATCGGCGATTGCCGGACTAGTGCTTTTGTATTGCTCGAGCACCGTAATATCCGTGCCGTGTTTCATCAGCGGCAAATACAGCCGTTCTATTGGCAAGCCGTGTTTCTTAAAAAAGCGCTCTCGGTTTGCCAGCTGATACGTATTTGTCTCGCCCGGCGTCGTGTACCCCATTGAACCATCCGACTGTTCAGTGATACCGTAGACGACTTCGGGATGATTTTTTAGAATATTGAATGTTACTGACATCCAATCATTTCAGAAATATTTTTGTTGTCCGTTTGATTTCATCGGGTAAGCCAAGAATGCAATCGAATTTTTCTATCTCATCCGCATTTACCCAGGCAAAATCTTCAAATGCGCCAGCCTCAAGTTTTACCTCGCCGCTCACATATTTGGCGGCGAACTTAACCAAGGCGACTGGTATGCCGTCCGGCCGGATAAAAGCCACGCTATTAACATACCGAAGCGTCGGCTCAATTTCAACGCCGGCCTCTTCCATCGCCTCACGCCTGAGCAATTCTTCCACGGCGTTCTCGTAGTCCAAAACGTCGCCATTCCGGCGAGTCGGATTATTGAGATCAAATTGTTCCCATTCAAGCTTGCCGCCCGGTACGCAGTATTTGCCCGGATGAACTTTTTCAGTCTGCGCGCGCTTTAAGATCAGACAGCGGCCATCGCTCTCGCGATAAATCACGACATTGGCCACGAAATAAAAGAGTTTGTTTGTCTTTGCATCACTCAGGCTTATTTTTTCGGCCGGCATATTTTGGTTTCGTAAATAACGACGGCTTCAAAAGAAAGAATTGATAAATTGAGCCATGCTCGGTAAAAATAGCTCCGGCTGGTTTTTCAGCTCCTGGATGAGCTCTTCCTTTTTAAACCAGCGCACTTCAGCCACTTCTGATTTTTGTAGACGGTATTTCTTCAGCGGTTTATCTATTTGCATGAAGTACCACTGGCAGAAATAGTGGTACTCGCCATAAATTTCAATTTTCGGTCCTTGCCGTAGATTCTCAAGCTTAATGCCCAGCTCCTCTTCGGTTTCCTTTATGATATTGTCATCGTAGGTTTCGCCAGCCTCAACCGTCCCGGCCACGGCCGGCCCCCATTTGCCCGGGTCGTGTGATTTTTCATTGCTCCGTTTCGCCAACAGAATGCCGCCGCGCGCATCGGTTATCCAAAGCGCGGCCACACGGTACATATCCTCCGCCGTCATTTCCGTGCGTTTTTTCGCGCCGATTTCGTGATCGTTCTCGTCGACGATGATTACTTTTTTTATAGAATTCTTGGACATGGCCAAACCGCGTATTATACCGAAAATCACCAGGCAATCCCGGTGGTTTATCGATTGCGAATTAGGAATAAAGTATAGCCTAAATTTCTATTATCGTCCAGTCTTGAACCAATCGAAGAGCTCGGTAAATCGGACATAAAAGCCGAATGGATCAGCCACGCGAAAGTCCTCTTTCCCCCAACGCTTGAGCGTTAACGGCTGCGCGATTTGTTTCGGCGGCACGATATCTTTGACCGACGCCCATAATTCTTCAACGTTTGAAACCGGAATCGTTATCTCAACCTCATACCCGCGCGGCGTTGTGGCCGGCATATCCTTAAAAAAGCCATGTTGGGAAACTTTCTCCGAGTCCCCGTAAAAATTGATGTATGTATCGCCGATCGGGTCGGATCGCTTTAACACCATATATCCGAGATCGCTAGCGCCGCCCGAGGTCGGATCGTAGTTCAGCTGGGTAAAACCAAACAATGAATAAAAATCCCTGGCTTTAGCAAAATCAGGGATATGAAGCTCAAGCACCAGATTATTCTTGATTTCACGCATGGCTATCCCCCGTGGCGTTAAAGATACTTCTTAGTCTCTTCTAAAATATATGTTTCATCAAAATCAGACCTTTTATAACGCTCGAATTGCGACTTCATCTTGCCAATCAAATCATCAATCGGAAGAAAAGTTATCTCGCTTCCAGCCTCAGGATCAGTGGGTTCTCGTTTCGAGGTATCGATACTGATTAACTTACACAGGAAGTATGTCGTTGTTTTCTGGGCAATAATATCCTCCCGATTAAACTGGCTAACAATCGATCCGAGGTACGTTTGGACAGCCGCTTCAACGCCCGCCTCTTCAAGTAAACCCCGACGCACCGCTGCCTCCAGCGATTCGTCGGGCTCAAGTGATTCTCGAACGAGTAAATATAGATCTTTGAACGTAGTACCCGGCACCTCAATTGAATGAAAATGGTGGCAAAGAACTTCGCTCTTATCATTAATGACGACTGCGCCAACAGAAAGATGATAGGGATGCTCTTTTGTTGAAATATAGTAGTTCGACATGGCGCCTCTATTTCCTAACCAACAAAGATAGATTATTTATGACTTCTCTAAAACCCGGTAATAACTTTAGTTTTTTTACTTCTCGAGGATAAATCCACTTGTAACTTCTCGCCTCCCAATCAAGTTTGATTTTGTCTGTTTTTACTTCCACTAATATGGGATGCACAATCCAGGTCTTGTTGTATCTCGGTTCTTCTTGATCAAATATTTCCCCGAGTTTAATCCTTTTGATACCCGATTTGGATATACCAAGCTCTTCTTCCAACTCGTCAGTAACTTTTTGGAGCAGGCTTCGGTGGTCATCGAGAAACCCGGAAACTCCATTCCAGTAACCAGGATAAAAACGTAAATTTTTACTGCGCTGAACCACTAATATTTTTTTCTTGTATTTCAGGACACAATTTATCACCGGCGCCCAGCGTGCCTTGGTGTAATCAACTTGTCCTGATTTTGGTCTGAATATTGCTTTTCTCATGCTCCTACTTCCCGTGGCACTTTTTGAACTTCTTTCCTGAGCCGCACGGACAAGGGTCGTTCCGGCCGATTTTTGTGCCGTCTTTCATCCGTATCCGTCCGGCTTTAATGACCGTACCGGCAATCGGGCCGGGCTTGGTTATGGTGGCATCGTCATTTCCCGATCCGCCTTTTTCGTCCGGGGGCGGCGCTTGGATTTGCTGGAACTGGCCGCGTCCTTCTTCCATCGTCTTCGAGGGCCCCATTTCAATCACTGGTACAGCCGGCACTGGGGCATTTTCTTGCCTAACCTGGCCGATTTTGAAGATCGTGTGAACAACTTGATTCTGAATGCTGCCGATGAGCTGTGAAAACATGTCGTACGCTTCTTTCTTGTACTCGATTAACGGGTCGCGCTGGCCGTAGCCGCGTAAGCCGATCCCCTTCCGGAGATAATCCATCTGCTCCAAATGCTCGACCCAGAGCAGGTCGATGCTGCGCAATAACACGCCGCGTCTGATTTCATGCATTAATTCCGGATTATTCACCCGCTGCTCCATTTGCTGGATGGTTTCATGCGCCAGATCGTTGCAGTAATTGATAATTTCAGTCCGCACCTGAGCAAGATGGAGTTTATCGCGGGCGCTCTCGATGATATCGTGCAGCCGTTTCAATATATCAGTCCGACCCGGAAAAATCGTATTCAGCACCTCACTGACTTCTTTTAGATTCCAGTTCTGACTGTTTTCATCGGCCGTATGGAATGAAACAACCTGTTCCACCTCGGCGTTAACCATCTCCCGTATTTTTTCCCGCAGCGCACCCTCGTGTTCAGCCGCCTCAAGGATGTCGTCGCGTTTTTTATAAATTACTTCGCGGTGCTTGTTGATGACGTCGTCGTATTCGACCAGCCGTTTCCGGATGTCGAAGTTATAGCCCTCCACCTTTTTCTGGGCTGATTCAATGGACGAGGAAATCATCCGATTCTCAATCGGCATGTCGTCCGGTACGCCGAGGCGCTCCATGACGTTTTTCAGCCGGTCCGAGCCGAAGATCCGCATGAGATCGTCCTCAAGCGAGACATAGAACCGCGACGCCCCGGGATCGCCCTGCCGGCCTGAACGACCGCGCAGCTGATTGTCGATCCGCCGCGACTCATGGCGTTCCGTCCCGATGACGTAGAGACCGCCGAGTTCGCGCACTTTTTTCGCCTCATCGGGATCGGGCGGACTTCCGCCGAGGACAATATCGACGCCGCGGCCGGCCATGTTTGTTGCAATAGTGACCGCGCCGAGCCGGCCCGCCTGGGTTATGATCTTTGCCTCTTTTTCATGCTGTTTCGCATTCAGGACCTGATGAGGGATGCCGTTTCGTTCGAGAAGCTCGCTCAGTATCTCATTCTTTTCAATCGAGATCGTGCCGACGAGAACCGGCCGGCCTTGCGCCTGATTGTTCTTAATGTCCTCCATGACCGCCTGGTACTTCGCCTGCTCGTTCTTATAGATCAAATCATTGTTATCCTTCCGGATCATGGCCTTGTTGGTCGGAATGATGACAACATCAAGGGTGTAGATTTTTGAAAATTCCTCGGCTTCGGTGGCCGCCGTCCCGGTCATGCCGGACAGTTTTTTATACATACGGAAGTAGTTCTGGAACGTGATCGTCGCCATGGTCCGGCTTTCCTGCTGTATTTTCACGCCTTCCTTGGCCTCGATCGCCTGATGCAAGCCCTCTGAATAGCGCCGTCCGGGCATGAGCCGGCCGGTGAATTCATCGACAATGATCACTTCACCGTCTTTCACGACGTAATCTTTGTCTTTTTTATAGAGCGTCTGCGCCCGGAGTGCCTGTTCAATGTGATGGATCAATTCCAACCCGCCGATAACGTATAAATTATCGAGTCCGAGCCATTGTTCCATTTTTACCACACCGGCATCGGTCAGCGTCGCTGAACGCATCTTTTCATCGATATTAAAATCCTCATTTTCTTTCAGTTGCGGGATGAGTTTTGCAAATTTATAATACAGATCCGTTGACTCTTCGGCCGGCGAAGAGATGATCAGCGGCGTCCTGGCTTCGTCAATCAAAATACTGTCAACCTCATCGACGATCGCATAATAGAGCGGCCGTTGGACCTTGTCCTCTTTCCGTCCGGCCATATTGTCGCGCAGGTAATCAAACCCAAATTCGTTGTTTGTCCCGTAGGTGATATCAGCCAGATAGGCCTCTTTCCGCGTAACCGGCCGAAGAAAATTATAGCTTTCCTGCTCGGCTTTGAACTCGGGATCAAACAGAAAGGCCGCCTCGTGCTGGATACAGCCGACGTTCATTCCGAGGGCGTGATAGATTGGTCCCATCCAAACCGTATCGCGACGCGCCAGATAGTCGTTCACGGTTACCAGGTGGGCGCCTTTGCCGGCGAGCGCGTTGAGATACAGAGCTAGGGTGGCGACGAGCGTTTTCCCTTCACCGGTTCGCATTTCCGCTATTTTTCCACGATGAAGAACCAGACCACCAATCAGTTGGACGTCAAAATGGCGCATGCCCGTACGGCGACGCGACGCTTCCCGAACCAACGCAAACGCCTCTGGCATGATGTCATCCAATGACTTCCCGTTTGCCAGGGCGGCTTTTAATTCTTCGGTTTTGGCGACGATGTCGGAGTCGGATAATTTTTGCAACTCCGGCTCACGTTCGCTCAGACGAACGATTTCCGACTGAAGTTTTTCAACTATCCGCTTATTGGCATCGCCAAAGATTTTAGCCAGAAAGGCCATAGGCGCGTGTAACTAATCGAATAAACTGCTCCGGTGTGTCAGCGTCGAGCGACAGTTTTTCCATCGGACAGAGATCGCGTAAATTCCGATCGAGGATCCGGTCCACCCGTTTCAGGTAGCTAACCGGCCGGTGGTTTCGACGCAAAATCTCCAAGGCCGGCTGGCTGATTATCGGCGTATAAACCCGCCGGATGCCCGTCGAAACAACCAGAAAGGCGGCCGCTCGTCCAATGACTTTATCATAAATATCAGCCCGGTCAAGCTCGGCGCCCAGTTGATGCACCGCTTGCAGCAACGGACTGATCCCGCTCATGTTTGAACGAAACAGAATGCGTTCGCGCTTCACGATCGTGATGGACCACGGGCCGGCCTTAAATTGTTCCAGCGCTGATTTCGTTTTTGTCATTCCAGATTCCTCTGTAGGTAAGGCCGGAGTAACGAGATGATCCAAGGAATCAGGGCGATCTGGATGACGATACCCGGCCAGCCAACCCGAATTACTTGAGCGACATAGGCGACCGGGGTTATCGGACCGACGACCGCCGCTATCGGTATGAGGGCGATCCGACCGGCCACCATGGCAGCGAGCAAGGCAAGCCAGACGGGCAAGTTCATTTTTTCCTTCAGCCATCCGGCAACAATACCATAGACAATGAGTTCAGCCGTCACAAGCGGCAAAAGGCCGACAATTGGCATGCCGGTCAGCACGTGGCTGAGCAGCGGTGAAAGTACGCCGACGGTGAGTCCGACCCGCCAGCCGAATAAGAGCGCGGCTACAAAAACAAAAAGGTGCATGGGAAGGAATATCGGCCCGGCCAGATGAAATTGATGAGCGATAACCGGCGTGACAATAGCCAGGGCCGAAAAGCTTGCGCTGAACAATGCCCACCGAAGTGGCGTTAGGCGAACCGTTGGTTGGGTGAGTGTTTGGGTTATAGACATGTGATTGTTCTTATTGATTATTTTTTTCGGAGAATATTGAGCGCTAATTGGTACACGAGTTTGGCCGCCAGAAAATTCGGCGCCTCAAAGCCTGGAATGGGCTTAAGCTCGACGACGTCAGCGCCCACGAACCGAATCTTTTTCGATATCCGCTCAAGGAACTCGATCGTCTCCGCCCAACGCAGTCCGTCCGGTAGCGGCGTGCCGACTGACGGCATGATCGAGGGGTCAAGACAATCCACATCAAATGTGCAATAGACGTGCTTAGTCAAACCTGAGAGCGCTTTTTCCCCTGATGGCAGGGCTGGCGCCCGGTAGACGTGGTGGCTGTTACCTATATCAGTTGGCTCGGTTCGGCGGATTCCAAGTGATACGACCGGTATGTTCAAGTCAAGTATTCGTTTGATGACGCAAGCGTGGCTATACCGCGTGCCTTCGTACGTATTATAGGTATCCAGGTGCGCGTCAAAATGCAATACGGACAAATCTGGATATTTCTTCTTTACCGCCCGCACCGCTCCCAGTGATATCGAATGGTCACCGCCGAGCATCAGCGGTATTTTTCCGTGGCGAAGAACCTCCTGGTCAATTGCCGCCTGAATGCTTTCCAGCGCTCCCTTGATCGTATCTTTCGGTACGTCCACCTCATCCAACGTGTAGATATCTGTCGGTTCAAAACCAACGGTCTTGCCCTGATGATCAAGCACTTCGTCCAGATAGCGAGAGCTCGTGATAATCGCATATGGCCCGGCACTCGTGCCGGTCTGAAAAGAAGCGGCGCCTTCATACGGCATCGGGACGATGACGACTTTCGCGGCCGAAAAATTCTGGCCGAGGAGAGCGCCGAAATTAAAAGGCCACAGATTGTAACGTTTGGTCATTGGCGTAATTTTTCTTTAGCGTGGTAATCCCGTTCTTCTTTAAACGCTCGGCTACCCCTTTCAGCAACAGCGGCCAAACCAGCGTGGCATCGCTCAGCACTTCCGCAAACCGGCCGCCGGATTTTTGATCGTAGAACTTGCCCCACGACACCCCCTCGGAATAGGTACAGCCGGACAAGCCGCCCCAGTAAACCGGCTCGGGGCAGATCCGAACGCCATACTTATAAAACTTTAAATAGGGGTTCTTTTGCTGCGTCCGGTCGGTATAGCGATCCTTGATGTTATCAACCAGCCGGAAACGGATCAGGTCGAGATACGGACCGACTTGCTGCGCCCAGTTCCGCGGTACGCCCCCGCCGATCGTGAAAATGCCGGTTGTTTTTTGGCGGAAGATGACCGACGTGAAATGCTCAAGATCGTCATACGCGTCAAAGAATACCGGCTCCTTCTTTTCACTCTTCAGGCGGCGGTTGTGTAGAGAAAAATCGAGTCCCAGTTCCGAATCAGTGAAGGACGGGATATAGACGGGTACGTGATGCTCATAGGCGCTCTTCAAGATGCCGCGCCCAGACCGCTGTTTGCTTAGATATTCACCGATTTTTCGATTCACGAGGTACGACCCGGCACGCGAGCCGGGAGGAAGCTCTTTAAAGGCTTCATTGACTATCAGCTCGAGATCATCCAGATTCTGTTCCCGTTCGAGGGTGTCATAGACCCGATCAAAGCCTTCCTTATATAACTCCACGTCTGGGATGTCAAAATTATATTTGAAATGGCTCATGCCGGTATTTTCAACCAGCCCGTGAGTGATCAGCGCGCCGGTGGCCACGATCGCTTGGACCATGTTCCGTTCAATCATGTCGCACACCAGCAAGCCCATCTTCGCTACGGTCATGGCGCCAGCCAACGTTAAAACGACGAAACAATCGGGATCGATCACCATCTCATAGAGCACGTCCGTGGCCTCGCCCAGATTACGGCCGCCAAAAGCGGTTTTTGACATCGCTTGAAGGAGTTCGTCGGAATCGTGGACTTTTTCCAGATCAAGCGATTCGACGGGCTCAAGCTGATGCGAACCGACGGTTATTTTTTCAGGACTGTTTTTCGGATGTGAGTGTTGTGTCATAGGTGTTCTACCAGCCAAATAGTTTAGATATATCTTCAGGCGTTTGCCGCCGGATATTTATTTTCACCTCGCCGTTTCGAGCGACGATTTTTGCCGGGGAAGACAAGAGGCAATGATTGCAGGAAAGCGAATCCTGATAGGCGCCCGTGCAGAGAAAAGCAATATATTGCGTATCACCCTCGTCCAAATACTCGAGGTCCGGCAGGAGCACGTAGTTGCCGTGAGCGATGTATTTGTCGTCCGAGTCGCAACTCGAACCGGCTAGCCAGGCTCGCACCAGATGTCGCTTCGAGAAATTCAAGTGGTTGACCGGCACGACGTGCCATTTTTGATGCAAAGTCCACGTGTCAGGCAAATCGTTCATGAAGCTACCGTCGACGATCTGCCACTTGCGGGCGTTGCCACGCGGTATGTCTTTTTCGCCCATCACCCGGAAAATGGTGATTTGGGCCGGAGCAACCACGTAGCGTCCCCACTCACAGACAATATTTGGGTGGGGCACCTCCGCTTTATCAGCCATTGATTGCAGGAGCCTGATGATCCGACGCGCTACGCCCTCAAAACCGAACCGTTTTTTCAAGTCATATGGTATGGGCATTCCCCCACCGATATCCAGCGTATCGAGCGACGGATTCTTTTTTTTCATTTCAATGAACAGCTTCATGCATTTTTTTACCGGGGCGATCATGTCTTCCTGCAACTCTATCTGCGAACCGATGTGATAATGCAGCATTTTTAAATTTCGGATTTTCCCGAGCTTAATAAGCTCGTCGGCCAATAACCCGTACCGGTCGATCTTCTTGTCCCAGTGCGAACTGACCGAAACGTCAAGATCAACGCGGATGCCGATATCGCCTTTGTACTTGCTGAAAAAGTTCAGCTCGCTCATATCTTCAACGACCGGAATGATGTTCAGATTCTTACTCTGCAGCTCTTCAATCAGTTTCAGGTAGTCCTCAGTTTTTGGTCCGTTGCAAATCACCCGGATGCTCGGCAGAAAGCTGTTCTGCTCCCACAATTTTTTCACCAACCACAATTCGTTGTATGAAGCCGTTTCGAGGTTCGCTCCCTCGGACACCATCGAAAGCAGGACTTCCTTGTTCTGATTTACCTTCATGGGAAAATGGTAGAAGAACTTCCCACGGTAGCGGTAATACTTTATCAGCAGGTTGAAAAGGTCGATAACGTTTTCGAGCCGGTCTTTGATGATAAACGGAAACAAGATCTGCAAGGAGGTCCCAAACTTCTGAACAATGTCTTTGATGTGATATTGATAGTTGCCCTCTTTGACGATTAAATTTCCATCCCGGTTGATATCAAAATACTCGGTGTGGTAATCCTTCGAACCCAGCCGCCAAAACTTCTTGTGGCGCTTGAGTAATTGGAGGTTCATCGGCTGCTCGAGCTCGATGAGTCCATTGCCGTTTTTCGTCTGAGGTTGGACGACCTCGGACGGCTTTTCGATCCGATCCGGCTTGGCCGTCTTCTCGGCGGCCTTGTTGCCGTTCACCGCCGGTTTGACTTGATTAATGGTGATGACTCCTTGTCTGGCAACGGCTGAGACATCGGAGGTTCCTTCCGTTGCACATTAGACAGTGAATATGTGGATAAGTTAATCGCGCCGTAAAACGTCGGCCAGACGGGGCGCGCGTCGTATTTTTGCCTGTCGCTTCTCTTTCAAACGCACAAGTTGTGTTTCCAGTTTGTTGACCGCCTGATCGATCGCCGCACGCATATCGTTTGCTTTTGTTCCGATTTGAAGTGTCTTTTTTTGTAATAATAGCCAAATTTCTACGCGATTGATGTTCCCGGAGCGCTGATTATGATCGACGTCAAGCTCAACTCTTGCCTGTCCAATCAACGGCGAAAATTTCATGAGCTTCAATATTTTTTTCTCAGCGTACTCTTTCAATGAAGGAGTAAGGGAGAAATTTTTTCCAGAAATAATAACGCGCATGGTTGTTTCTCTGTTTTCGGTGATAATTATAAAATTATTTGCAACGTATGGCAAGAGTATTTTTTGTTTTCCTTTTTATCAACCGATTATGAATGCCTCAGTAGCGGCTTCGGTTTTGTTATATTCGGCTTTTTGTCGTACCATGGACGGACAAAGTCGTCTGTCGTCGGCAGAGTAAAAAGCATTTCTTCAATCTCTGGCGGTTGCGGCACCGCCATATCTTTCCGAATTCCGATGACAGGGATGTTGCGGGCAAGACCAAGCGTATTCGCAACTGTAATGCCGACTCGCAGGGCGGTAAATGGTCCGGGTCCGCGATTCACTACTATGGCATCGAGCTGATGTACGCCTATTTTATGTTTAGCGATAAACCCTGAGATTACCCTGAGAAGCGTGTCGCGTTGATCAAAGGCTATTTTTTTTGTCAGGGTTATGATCCGTCCATTTTTTAGCAACGCTACATGGATGACGTTCATTTCGGACGTGTCTATATATAGCCGCGTGAATAGGTAGCGAACGAACCAGTCGACCGTTACTGACGCAATCTCTTTCTCGTGTCCGGAGAATACGTGATCGCACTCGTCGAGCCGGAGAAACTTCTTTTGAACACTACCCAGTTGCCGATATAAGGCTTGGACTTCTTTGGTAAAAACCCGCGTATCTTTATTGCCGATGATCAATAATGATGGTTGGGTAATCTGCCGAGCCTCTCGGATCAAATCATAGTGCTTGGCGTCGCGTAAAAATCCTAAGCCGATCTTTATCGTCCGTTTTGGATTACGAATATCGTGCATGAATAAATATTTCGCCTGGCCCGCTTTATATTGGTCACGCCAGCGACGCGTGTGCGTCTCGTATATCTGAGCGACTGGTGCAAGACCGACCAAGGCGGCGACGCGACGATCTCGGCGTGCCGTGAGCGCCGCCAGCGCCCCGCCCATGCTGTGTCCGACGATACCAATGTGCGTTATCCCCTGTCGTGACAAAAAAGCCAGGCTTGCCGAGACATCTTGAAGATAGCGCGTATAGGTGATCTGATCGAATTGGCCGTCCGATTTTCCCTGTCCGCTGAAATCGAAACGCAGCGCGGCCAGTCCGCGACGGGAAGCCTCGACACAGATGTTCCGTATGAAATCTCGTTCTTTCCGATCGTTAAAACCGTGGCAAACCAACACGGCGGCCCGTGGTTTATAACCGTCGGGTTGATGAAACACGCCAACCAGCTTCTGGCCGCGTCGATTCTGATAGGAAACGAAACGTTCCATAAAAATCAATTTGACTTCGGCTTTGGTAAGTGATCGACCACTACAATCTTTTTATTTTCCAGAACGTTAAAGAGAAAACGATCGGTTAACTGACGCCGGTATTCGTATTCCTTCAGCGTCATCAACGTATAGTTGATATCGTGGTCGAAATACTCTTGAAATTTTTTCAATAAGCGGTTGAACTTAACGCGGTTGACTTTTCCGATCAAGAGAAGATCAGTGGCGATGTCCTTCCGGCCGATAAACTGTCCGGTCAACGCAAGGTACTTCACTTGGCCGATATCCTTGACCGCCCGCGCAAAATCGTTCTCCAAAAGTATTTGCGCTTTGATCATCAGGAGTTTGAGTTCGTGGTACAAAGGAAAATCTTTTCGGAGGGTGTAATATTTTTTCCGGTTTTTGTCGACCTGCTCAACGATTCCGATATTTTCCAGATTCTTTAATTCTTGCCGGACGCCGTTGATCCGCTGACGTATTTTCCGGGTGAGCTCACGAACAAAATATGACTGCTCCGGATTCGCATAAAAAAGCCTCAGGAGTTTTACTCGCGTCGCTGAACCAAATAACTGTTCAAGCATGGAATAGCAGTTTTTAGAAAATAATGCGCCTCTATCAGTATTATAAGCGCCGGCGACGTGAGTGTAAAGGCGTTGATCGCGATTTGCGTTTTCGGGCGATATATTGTATAAATATAGGTGTTGAGACTTTCAATTTTCATATGCCAACGACAAAAATTGAATTTAGTCCATTCCTCCTGCATGATCCACGATCTGAGCGGGAAATTATTTCTTTGCTTATCTCCCGCCCGAACCCCCAAGAATTCCAGTCACTCGGCCAGTTGTTCATGGTGGTCCGCGTCTCGCCCGGCAATGAACAGGTAAAAAAAATTGTCGAGTCGCTTGAAACCGAAGGGCGTTCAATCTATTACCAGCAGCTCGAATCAAATATTGAGCTGGCTTTTGAGTCGATGCTGAAAAAACTCAACGAGCTGCTCAGTGGATATCTCGAGCATTCCACCACCGAGTGGCTCGATGATTTTAACGCAGTCATCGGCGTCCTCAAAGGCTCGGATCTATTTTTTACCCACGTCGGCAACCTGCACGCCTTTCTGGTCCATCGCCAGCGGATTGTCAATGTTCTCGAAGCGGCCAAGGGCGTTGATGGCCGGATTAATCCCCTGAAGATATTTTCCCAAACTATTTCCGGACAGCTTTATGAAAACGATTCCCTGATTATCTGCACGCCGAGCATTCTTGACTACCTGTCGCTCGAACGGATCCGCGCCGTTATCCAATCAACCTCGACCCAGCAAGCCGTTTTGAGCCTCGAGAACTTATTAGCCCCGAACGCCGGTACCCACGGTTTTGGGGCGCTTCTGATCCGTCTTGTGCCGGAAACGGTCGGGGTGATGACCGAAAGCCACGTCGCCCAGCCGATTGTCGGGGGCGCGTTATCGCAAGCCTCGATGAATACGCTGATCGACCGCGAACACCAGACGAACGAACTGCTCTCGCCTTCAATTTGGACAATTGCCCAAAAAAATATTCAGTCATTTTTTTCCCGCCTCCATCCCTGGCTGAAAAATATTTTCCGATCGAAGCAACGCGGCGCTCAGGCGGCGCCCCATCAAGCGACGCAATATTACGCGCCGGTCCGCGATCGCTGGAAACCGCCTCGGAGCAGCCGCTATCCGTCGCGCACCGTCTTCGTCCTTGGCCGGATATTCGCCGGCACCCAGTTTGTCTTCCGAGGTATCGGACGGACATTCGGCTGGATAATTAACGCGATCAGTGGCCGAAAAAATCTCAAGCAGCGCTTAGAGCATTTTCCGGCCAACGCCACGACGGCGGCCTCAAAACGCATTATCCTTTTTCAGCGCTTATCAAAACAACGGAAGATCGTCTTGGTGGTGGCGGTTCTCTTTATTTTCATTTTTGCCCAAAGCGTCATCTATCTCAGTCAGCGTGACGACCAGAAAAAACAGCAAGCCACCTATCAGCAAGCCCTTACCGACGCCAATAAAAAACAAGAGGAAGCCGATGCCGCCCTTCTCTATGGAAACGATGATTCGGCGCGCGATCTCTTGAAGCAAGCCCAAGACCTGATCGCATCCATCCCCCAGAAACTGCGCGCCAAACAATATAAGAGTGAGATCGCCGGACTCGAGACGAAAATCAACGCATTGATCGAGAAAACGAAGCATATCACCACGATCGCTGATCCGAAGCGTTTGACTGACCTCACGGCCGATCAAACGAATGCCACGGCCGGTGGTTTCGTTGGGCTCTTTGGCAAGGATCTGGCCGTCTTCTCAACCTCGGAAACCCTGGTATACAAGACAAATATTGATACGAATGAAACCGCCATCCTGACATACAAAGACGCGTCAGACAAGCTCGCCCACCTGGCCACCAGCGTAACAACTCGATATGGCCTGGTCGTGCTGGCCGACGATTCTTTAATCCAATTTGATTCGAATACCAACGTCTTCACGGCCGCGCCGATCCAATACGAAAACCAGGATCGCCAACTTGTCGGCCTGGCCGTCTACGGCGATCGGCTATATTTTCTCGATACAAAAAACGATCAGATCTTCCGGTATACCAAAGTTGGAAAAGGCTACGGCGCCGGCAAGGGCTGGCTGAACGGAAAAGACGTTTCGGTCTCAAACGGTATCTCCATCATCGTCGACGGCTCGGTCTATGTCACCAGATCAACGGGCGAATTATCGAAGTTTTTCCAGGGAAATCTCGACGCGACCTTTAAACTCCAAACGATTGAGCCGGCGCTCACCAGTCCCGCCAAGGTGTGGACTGATGAAAACACCGGGTATTTCTATATCCTCGACCCCGCCAACAAGCGCTTGATTTCATACACGAAACAGGGCCGTTTAAAAAACCAATATACCTCCGATACCTTCGACCAGCTGAAGGATATGGTGATCGTACCGAAAGATAAGAAAGCGTACCTCTTGAACGGCACAAGCATCTATCAGATCGACCTAACTGAATAATTCACTTTATGAGTCGTCCATTTGACTCTATAACTGATTTCATATTTGTAGAGAATCAGCCTGTAAAGGCTGATATTATTCTAGTATTAGGTGGATATAGGCCACAGCTTATCGAAAAAGCGGTTGAGTTGTTTAAACGAGGCTTTGCTCAGTACATTCTCCCGTCAGGCGGAATTGGCCCAAAACTTGCTGAAGAAATTGAAGCTGGGAGAGCACATTGGAAAAGCGAATGGGAATTTTTACAAAATATTGCCCTAAAGAAAGGCGTCCCTGAAAAAGCTGTTTTAAAAGAAGATAAAGCTCTAAACACCTTTGACAATGCCAGATTGTCGTTCCAGGTTTTGCGGGAAATGAATATTGAAGTCAAGAAAGCCATTCTTATTTGTAAAGCCCATCATGCGAGACGGGCATTATTAACATACCAAACCGCTTTTTCATCCAAGGTTGAATATATTGTTTGTCCAACTATTGACGACCGCAATATACGAAAGGACAACTGGTTTTTAGATAAAACAAAGATTACGCTGGTAATGAGCGAGGTAGAAAAGATTGGGCAATATTTTGCTAAACATATTACTTATTTGAACAACGGTTAAATATCTAAATATGGAATTGATTTTGTTCTACTGCGCGACAGCGTCTATCTGCCTTCTGTCGCACAATGGACGGCACGAGTCATATACATCGTGCAAAAAGGCGTGTTGTATAGAGCCTCCCCCGCCGAATGAAAAAAGCAGTCTTTAAATGTTATTTAGTGCTTCTTAAAGAAGTCGAAATGAATAAACAACAAGAAAAATTCGGCGTAGCTTTTGCTCTCACGGGTGCAGCAATGTGGGGCATATTTCCAGTACTCGTAAACCGTGGAAGTCAAAATATACCCCCGATCATGTTTGCGGCAATCACAACGCTTCTCGCAGCCTGTGGTTCCTTTATTTATGCGGCATTAAAAGGAAAATTGCACGAACTAAAAAATAAAAAATCATACTCCTCATTATTGATGGTAACGTTCTGCATTGTCATTATTCCTTATATCCTATTTTTTATCGGTTCAAGCAAAACTTCGGGCATAAATTCATCACTACTTTTACTTTCAGAAATAATCTTTACCCTTCTGTTCACTCCTTTAATCGGGGAAAAAACGACGACTAAAAAACTAATCGGAGCAATCGGTGTATTTATTGGAGCAATACTTATCCTTTATAACGGAACATTTACGTTAAACGCTGGCGACATACTCATTATACTCAGTACCGTTACCTACCCCATAGGTAATTTTTATGCAAAGAGGGCATTAAACTATGTTTCACCAGCAATAATTTTGTTTGTTCGTTTTTTACTCGGAGGATTTTTTATTTTTCTCTTTGCGCTGCTTGTTGAGTCACAACCAGGTATAACCAGGATCGTATTACAAAACTGGGAAATCATTTTATTTACTGGTTTGGTTTTATTGGGCATAGGCAAAGTAGTTTGGTATGAGGGGTTAAAACGTTTGGATATTTCCAAAGCGATATCGCTATCTATGACATTTCCATTATTCAGCTTGACAGTGTTAATTGCCTTCTTCAGTGAAATCCCTTCGGCATTCCAATGGGCGGGCATCTCAGTCATGGCATTGGGAGTATATTTTTCAATAAAAAGACAATCAACAGACCCCACCTTGACGAAATATGCCCCGCAAAAATAGCACCAAATAATTTATGGGTATTAAAAATAACAGCGTCCATCCGCTATTTACTATCGCGCAACACAACAGCTGAGGCAGAAACATTGCCACAAATTACAGTGCTCGTTACAATACAATGCTTCTAGAAGGAGTTTGGGCCAATATGGGAGGAAATTGAAACATGTTTGAGCTGTTTGATACGCCGGCTCTATGCCAGGCGTTACGACTGCGCCGGCGATCGGGATTGCAGATTCCCCGCATCATCCTCGGACCGAACATTGATCCGGAGACCGTCGCCGCCCTGGAGGCTTTGGCCAGCGAAGGGGTTATCCGATTGTTTCGCTCGCCACAGCCGCAGTCCGTGCATTTCATGGTTTCTGGTCAGAAATCGGCAGTCCTCGGAAATCAGCAAAACACTCTCCACCCTCAACAGCTTGTGATCTACGACCATCCGGGAATTGCCACACTGTTCAGTCGTCGATCTGAAGCGACTATTCGCGCCGGGCTCGCCCAGCCCTTCATCACCGATCACTAAAACAGGTGAAACAGCACACCCAGGGAACGGATCAAGTTCTAACCCGTTCCCTCCTTCTAGAAGTATTGTATACACAAACCGTTGCGATAGAAAAATATCCTCGCATAATTAAAAACCCCCGATTAAACGGGAGTTTTTTTATATTCAGTAACTGTTATTTCAACGTCACGCTCGCGCCGGCTTCCTCAAGCTTTTTCTTCATTTCCTCTGCCTGGTCCTTGGCCACGTCTTCTTTCACCATCGTTGGCGCGGATTCCACGAGTTTCTTCGCGTCCTGCAAACCGACGCCGGTCAATTCTTTGACAACCTTGATCACGGCGATTTTGTTTGAGCCGATGCCGGTCAATTCAACGTTGTAAGCGCTCTTTTCCTCGGCTTCAGCGCCGGCTGCGCCGGCCGCTGGACCAGCTGCCATCATCATGGGTGCAGCTGCCGAAACGCCGAATTTATCCTCGAGGATTTTGACGAGCTCTGATAATTCCAGGACGCTCATCTTCTCGATTTTTTCGATGAGATCCTTGAATTTTTCAGGAACCTCGACTTCTTTCTTTTGTTCGTCTGACATAGGGTTTTAATTCAGAATTATTAATTCAAAATTACAAATTTAGGAAACTGGCTTCTTATCAGCTATGCCCTTGAGTGCATAGACCAGACCTTGTAAGGTGCCGCGTAACACCTGGACAAACCCGCTGACCGGTGATTTCAGAGCACCAACGGTCCGAGCCAGGAGCATTTCGCGAGACGGAAGATCGGCTAGGGCTTCAACCTCCTGGGCGGTCAGGTATTTCCCCTCGAGAAAACCAGCCGCAAAAACAATCTTTCGATCTTTCGAAAAAGTCTTTATCAGTTTCGCGGCGGTCACTTCATCCTGACTGAAGGCAATGCCCATCATCCCCTGCACCTTTTCCGGTTCAAAACCGTCGTAGTGCATGTTTTTCAGGGCCCGCGTCAGGATGGTTTTTTTCGTTACCACCAGCTCGGCCTGCTGAGAGCGGAGTTCTTTGCGAAAGGCATTCGAGTCTTTTACTTTTACGCCTTCAAACGTCGAAATAACGGCGAGCGTATTGCCTTGTAACAATTCTTCGAGACGTTTCGAATCTTGTTCTTTTTTCTGACGTGTTTTTGGCATATTGGTTGTTAACAAAAAAAATCTGCTGCCCGCAGACAAAAAATACAAATGTATTTATACCTCGGAAGGCTGGTGTATTAACCCAGCACCACTCCCCTGTACCGAAGTGCTTCGCACCTGGTGTAGGGTCGGGTACTGGGGCCCTCTGTCTGCGGTACTATCCACAGTATACCAGAAGGATATCGTCTGTCAAATCCTCGCCGGATTCATGTCATCACATGATTCATCCCCGACCTCCAGGCGGAACGGCGGATCAGGGGTGTATCATTGTCCCCTGGAATGTCCGATTGGTCATAAACCGGCTAATTTCTTGTATTTTCCGGCCGTTTATAATCACCACGGTCAATCGCTCCTGCTGGGCCAGCCGCGAAGCCACCGGATCAAAGGGCGTGCTGAGCCGCGGCGACCATTTTTTCGGTATAAAGTTTCTATAGGTTGGCCAGGTTGTGTCGGTAATTTTTTTCGCTTCCGTAAACCGCGTCGGGTCTTTCGTATAGACAAAATCGATATTCGTCAGATTTAACACGAAGCGACTGCGATAGGTTTTTGCCAGCAGCACCGCGTCCTTGTCCGTTGAGCAGCCTGGTCGCCAGCCCGCCGCGCAGATGATCGGCTTATCCGTATGGAGCTTCTTGGTCGGATTAAGCAGCACCTCTTGATGCGCCTGTTTCCCAAAAATTACCCGGAGAAACTCGGCATGAAATCTGGTTGCCGCGATGCCGAGTCGATCCAGATCAATCGGCTGCGGTCGGACAATTTTTTTCACCGCCCGATTGTATTCCTTATTGAGCTTGCCGCCGCCCGTGACAATGATGACCTGGCGCTTCTCCCGTTGAATATACCCGAGCACTAAGCGGCGAAACTTCCGGATAAAGGCAATATCAATAAAGCCGGGCTTGGGCGCGATGATTGAACCGCCTAGTGAAATAACCAGCGTCTTTTTCATTGAAGATATTTTGCTTTATTGAGCTTGTGTTCTTCGAACGTTTTGCTAAATATTGTCTCGCCCTCAGGGGTGTTCAAATAGTAGAAATATTCATTTGGCTGCGGGCTGGCCACGGCCGCGAGGCTAGCCAGCGACGGATTGCAGATCGGGCCGGGTGGCAGACCTTGATGTAAATAGGTATTATACAATGACTCTGTTTTCGTGTCGTCGATCGTCGGCTGGAGGGCGCTTTTTCCGGTCACATAATTCACTGTCGCGTCTGACTGGAGCGGTATTCCGGCGGCCATGCGCCGGAGGAATAAATCCGCCACGATCTTTTTATCCTGATCCGTTCGTACTTCCTTTTCAATAATCGAGGCCAGGGTGACGCCCTGAAAAAGCGTTAACCCCTGCGCGCTAATTTTTTGACGGAGCTCGTCCGTCACCTTATCGCCGAAATTATCAAGCATCTTCTGGACAACCTGGCTGGGCGTGGCGGTGTCATAGAGCCGATAGGTATCCGGAAAAAGATACCCCTCCAGGCCGGCGGTTTTTGGCTTGTCGGAGAGGAATGAATACGCTTCGCCGGGTATGAGCTTCCGCGAATCAGTCGTAGCCGCCGCCTTCAAAAAGTCCTCTTTTAAGACCGCGAGGCTTTTGTTTTGCGGGACGGAAAACGTCTCGCCATACTGTTCGGCGATATCGACCGTACTCCACCCCTCAAGAACTTGGAATTCCACCTCGTTTTCCGTTATGTCGCCTTTGGTTATTTTCTCGATGATGGCACTTGCTTTCTGGCCAGTATTCAGCTCATATTTTCCGGCCTGGATGTCGCTCCCAACGCCCTCCATCCAAACATAGTATTCAAAAGCGGTCGCGCTGCGGATAAGACCGGCGGTTTTAAGGTTTTTGCTGATTTCTTTCACGCCCTGGCCTGATGCGATTTCAAAGGTGACGGTTTTTGCGCTCGTACTTTTCTGAGGTGCGTTTAATAAGCTGGTGAAATACAAGAACCCCAAACCAGCAAAGACCACAATTACGGCCAGGATGATAATAACAATGGTGAAGGTACGCATGTTAGAGATAACGGTTTAATTTATACTCTTTCAGACGGTCAACGAGCGTTTTCACGTCGCCGGAACGCTCTTTTGGACAAACCAGCAGGGCATCGCCCGTATCAACGACAATCAGCCCCTTCACCCCGACAATCCCGGCAACTTTTCCGCGCGGACTGTAAATGAGCGAATCTTCAGTGCCAACGGTGACGACCCGTCCCCTGGTTACGTTATTTTTTCCTTCAGAGATGAGATCTTTGACTAAATACCATTTGCCAGTGTCGCTCCAGCCAAAATCACCGGCCGCCACGGCGATATTCTTTGCCTTCCTCGCCACCGCTTCTTCAATGCTCAGGGACGGCATGGCGGTAAAGTACTGTTCTAATTTTCGGGTAAAGGCGGCGCGACCATAATACTGCTGAATGCGACGGCTCAGCGCGTAGACATTGGGTTCATGCTTTTCAAACAGCGAGAGTATCGTGGACGCCTTCCAGACATACAGACCGGTGTGCGCGTACACGTTTGGGTTTTTGAAAAGCCGCGTTAACAGACCGCCTGACGGCTTCTCGATCCACCGGAGTGAACGGGAAAACGCTTGACCGCCATAGCGCGCCATCGTCCGGCCCCGTTCGATGTAGCTTAAGCCCGGGTCAGGCTTTTTGACCGATGAGGCAATGGCGACAATCCACAACGGGTGATGCTGCAAAAATTTTTCCGCCGCGCGCAGCGAGTCCCGGAAGCGTCCGGCCTCGGAAAATACGTCGTCAACCGTCAGGCTGGCGATCACCGGGTCGTCCTGACCGCGCGCCGCCGCCTCAATAATCGCCGTTTCAAGAGCGATCGCCGGGCCAGTATTCCGGCCGCACGGCTCGGCAATGATGTTCTTCTCAGGCAGCCGCGGCACAAGTTTCCGCACCAATGGCACAAATGGCCGCGATACGGAAATATACAAATCATTCCAGCGGTTCAGTAACGGTCTCAGCTCGTCGACTTTTTCTTCCATAAGGGAGCGCGAGCCGAGCAGTGGTAAAAAATGTTTTGGCTTTTTCTGCCTCGAGATCGGCCAGAGGCGTGTACCGCTGCCACCGGCGCGGATAACGATTTTCATGATCGATAAACGATAACAATGAAATTAGTCTGAAAAAACGGGCAAGTATACCCGCTTATACTGTACCAAAATTTTTTTATTTTGTCATGTTATTCAATTTTCTTCCGGCTCATCCCGCCTAAGCGGAACGAAAACAAAGCCGGGATAGCGTTTTTCCGTGATCTGACCGTCTGATTTCTTCGAAATAAGCACCAGGTCCTGTCCGACTGAGCCGACGGGAAGACAGAGCCGTCCACCCGGTTGTAACTGCTGCATCAATGCTTCCGGTATTTCTGTCACCGCGGCAGCCACATGGATAACGTCGTATGGCGCGTTGGGCGCATATCCCCGCCAGCCATCAGCAACGAGGTACGTAATATTCGGAAAGGCATATGGCGCTGAATTTTCTTCAGCAAATTTCTTTAGTTCAGGTATCCGTTCGAGGCTGGTTACTTGCCCCGTTTCTCCGACCAGCGCGGCCAATAAGCAGGCGGTCCAGCCAGAACCGCTGCCAATATCGAGCACGCGCTCCCCGACTGTCGGCTGGAGCAATTCCAGCATAAACGCGACCGTGAGCGGCTGAGAGATTGTCTGACCATAGGCCGTTGGCAGCGGCGCATTTATCTCCGACTCGATGCGTAGCTGCCCGGCGCTTTTTCCGTCGCGCGGCAGAAAATCGGCCCGATCGATTTTTTGAAACGCTTCGATTACCTGCGGCGTCTTCAGATAGCCGTCGCGGATCAATTCATCGATCAATTTCTTCATGGTTGATTTTTTCCATTGAATATGCTATACTTATAACAGAAACAAAAAACAAAAACACATGCTTCACATTTCGCGCTATTGGCCATCAGCCAAGATTTTCTCAATTGGAGTAGGACTTTTCGGCCTACTTTTTTTCGTTGTGCCAACGGCCCAGGCGACAGTGACGCAACCGACGCTCGACCTCGTCTATCTCACAAACCAAGCGCGCCTTGAAAACCATTTGCATACGCTGGTTATCAATCAAAAATTGGTTACGGCGGCAAAACTCAAGGCCGAGGATATGTTTGCAAAAAACTATTTTGAACACGATACGCCCGATGGAAAAAAACCGTGGTATTTCTTTGAAGCAAGCGGCTATCCCTATATCTATGCGGGTGAAAACCTGGCGATCAATTACGGTGATACCCGAACGGAATTTCAAGCCTGGATGGACAGTCCAAGCCACCGGGAGAATATCCTGTTCCCAAATTACCAGGAAATCGGAATCGCCACCTTGAGCGCCATGCACGATGGCAAAATGACGACGGTGACGGTTCAGCTGTTCGGAAGCCGGGATGATTTCATTGTACCGAGCGCTTCCCTCGTCAATGCGGCCACGCTTCCAAAAAAGTCCGAAACGCTGGTTGAGGCAAACTATCTCAATCCGGAAGAAAATACCGGCTACGTCGCCTCAGCGGCTTCGATTCTGCGCGATCGACCGGCGCCACAGTCAGCACCGAAGTCCCCCGCTGTTTTAGCGGCTGTCCTGGGCGGGTATTTCCTGCTTATCGTCAGTCTGCTGGCTTTTTTGACCGAACGAAGGCTCTTTCTTGCCTTCGTGAAAAGAATTGTCACGGTCGTGGCTGTTATTGCTGTCTTTGTGGTTGTGTCATAACACGCCCACGAGCAATAATACGGCCAAACAGATGCCCAGGATAAGACGATAATACGCAAACGGTATCAGCGAGCGGTTTTGCAAAAACCGCAAGAAATATTTAATGCAAAGGTACCCACTGATAACGCTGGCAATCAATCCGACCAGGTAAACAAGCGGGTGCTGAGCCAAGGCTCCTTGTTGTACCAATTCAAGGATTTTTTTTAATCCCGCCCCGAAAATAATGGGGATGGAGAGTAAAAACGCGAACCGGGCCGCGGCCGCTCGCTTCAACCCGGCAAATAAACCTGCTATAATAGTTATGCCAGAACGGGAAATGCCCGGGATAAGCGCGAGCGCCTGCGCCAAACCGACCACAACCGCCGTCCCAGTGCCAATTGTCTGGATTTCTCGATCCTTCCGGCTCACGCGCTCGACAATGAAGAATAATGCCGCCCCGACGAATAATGTTGCCACGATCACCCAAAGCGAGCGCAACTGTTCCTCAATGTTTGCCTCAAACGCGTAACCAATGAGTCCGGCTGGTATTGATCCGATGACGATCAGCCAGGCAAGCCTCTGATCATGGTCATGGCGCGGGTCCCAGTGCCGAAAACTCCTGAAGAATCCCGCCAGATACCGAACCACGTCTTTTCGAAAATACACTAACAACGCCAGCAATGTGCCGCCATGGAGAACGACGTCATACCCTAAATCTGAAGACACCTCAATCGGCCAAAGACGATGCAAGATAATGAGATGGGCGGTGCTCGAAATAGGCAAAAACTCAGTTAGCCCTTGAATCACCCCGAAGATTACTGAAAAGAGATAGATCATACGATGATGGAGTTACCAAAAATATTACTTGCTTCGCTCACGGCCGGAATAATTACCCAGGTGTTTAAATTTGTCCGGGCTTCCTGGCGCGGCAATGTCCAATGGCACATGCTGAATCGATATGGCGGCATGCCTTCAGCACATACGGCTTTTGTCGCCTCGCTGACCACGGCCATCGGCATCAGCGAGGGAATTGATTCGCCTATCTTTGCCGTGGTGTTCATTCTGTCGGCCATCATTGTCCGCGACGCCATCGGTTTTCGGCGGTATCTCGGCACGCATGGACGGATGTTGAATATGCTCGTCCGCGAATTACCGCAGTCAGAAGCCCTGAAATTCCCCAATCGTTTAGACGAAAAAGTCGGTCATACGCCGCTGGAAGCCCTCGTTGGCGGCTTGATCGGCGTCGCCATCAGCAGCCTGTATTTCATGTTCATCTTCTGATTGTTACCGCTGACAAACCGGACAGTAGCAACTTGACCGGCTGCCCAGCCGGGTCTTTTGTATTTTACCCTTTTTGCACCGACGACACAACTCGCCGGAACGACCGTAGACCATCAGCTGCGCGAGCATGCCGCCGCTCCGTCCATGCCCATCGCGGAAATGGCGGAAGGTTGTTCCGCGAAGACGGATGGCAGTACGCAAAACCGACTTTATGCGGTCATAGATGGCGCGTTTTTCAGCCCGATGAAGGCTAATCACCCGCCGGGTCGGCTTGACCCGGGCGGCAAATAAGACCTCATCGGTATAGATATTGCCTAGCCCGACAACCATGGATTGATCAAGCAACGCCGTTTTTATTGTTGTTTTCCGTTTTCGTTGAAGGCAGCCCACAAAATAGGCAAAATTGAATGACGCTTGGAATGGTTCCGGTCCGAGTTTTTTTACAGAGAAAAACTTTTCTAGCTCGACCGTGCGCATGACGGTCAAATACCCAAACTGGCGCAAATCATTAAAATACAACACGTGCGAACCGTTCAAACGGAATATTACGTGCGTGTATTTATTCGGTAAATGTTCCGTCCCCCCGACAATCTGATGTCCGCCGACCTGCTCGAGACCGCGACGCGACGCCAGGATTAACTGACCCGACATCTTAAGATGAATGCATATCGTCGCACCGTTTTCCAAATCGATCAAAAGAATTTTCGCGCGCCGGCGGACATCGTGGATCTGCGCACCCGTAACGCGACGGACAAACTGCGCGACCGGGACCTTCACGATTTTTGGCAAGCGCACCTCAACATCAACAATCCGCTTCTTCAGTAGAAGCGGTCTCAGGTCGTTTTTAACTGTTTCAACCTCGGGTAATTCGGGCATACAGCTATTTCACCAGATATGTTTTCTGAATTTTTTCCTTTTTGGCGTGTTGCCGCTCCAATATTTCATGCGCCTTTTTCGCTACTGACATTGCCGGATCATGACAACAATCGTTCAATAACGGAATACCGTGCTCCCAGTGATCCGCGTACGCCTCGATAAACTGGCCCAGTAAAACAACAGCTTGCCGACGGACGCGCGGCTGCTGGTCCCGCAACCCGATCGTCAATCCGTGGAATGCGATTGTGCGATACTCAGCCAGTGGCAGGGGCAGCTGGAGATACGCCTGGAGGGCTGATGCCCGCACCACCTCGCTCGGGCTCGCGAGCAGTTCAGTTATTTGTTCGAGCAGTTCGCGGTTTTGATGTATTTTCTTTTTCGGCTGAAACGCCGATGTTGCCACGGCGACACGTCGAACCGCCAAAAACGTCGAGTCAAAAAACTTGTTGACCATTCGACGGCTCGAATTGCGCACGTTTGTCGGGTGTATCCGTCTGGCAAATGAGGTTTTCGCGTCCTTGGTTTTCGCTTCCTGCGACCACTGCCGCTTCTTGCTCCTGGCAATGTCCAGTTTCATGAAACCACCACGACAAACAATAGATATGACAGGATGAATAGAAATAAGAGCGTCACGAGCGTAACCAGCACCGTCAGAACTGCCTCCCGGAACTTCTTTTGGGTAACGAGAAAAACCGGATAGCTGAAGACAATCAGGCCGGACAGGCCGGCGCTAAAAACAAATAACAGGAGAAAGATAATAAACGACGCCGGCGTATCCCCCTGGTTAGAACCAAATAACTTATTTGCGTTAATCATGAACAAGCCCACCAGCGCGATGTAAACGCCTTCGAGCAAACCTGCATAAATGCCGTACGGTATCATTTTTGGTTTTTCGCTTTGAAACAACATAGGCGTATTATTAGGTAGAATATAAGGTTGGCTCAATTTCGATTTCCACCCATTCTTCGGTCGCTTCGTCGAATTTATAGGCTTTTATGTAATGCACTTTTTCGTCGGGTGAATATTCTTTTTGAACCGTCTTCTGGGAACCAATCCGACGCGCCCCAATCGCTCGTTCCCCGATGACAACCGGCTTCGTGACACGTTCTAAGCGCATCCGTCCCAGCGGACCGACAAACTCAATCGTTTCAGCCGTTCCGGGCTCGTCAATGAGATCTTCGGTGCGTTCGTCGAGCACGTCAAACGTATCCTTTATTTTACCCTTTGTTTCCTGCCATTTTTCGTCGGTCATATCATCTCTATAGTATCAAATGCCTATAAAAGTGCAAATATCGCCACCTTATGATACCAACAAAACGCCTCCCACAATACATCCAATCGCTAGGATTTTCTGAAATGCAATCCGTCTGGTGATCGGTTCGTGTAACAGGGCTGGTCGAAAACGCGAGAGAATAATCGTCCAGATAAAAACAAATAAATATTGAACCAGAGAAACCGCGTTCGCCAGTGAGACATACCAAAGTGACGCCGAGGCCGTAAAACATAGTGACGCGATCGTGCCGTTACCGTCTGACAGCAAAACGAGCTGCACGCCCCGCCAGCCCCGCCGCGCAATCTCCGAACGGAGTTTCGGTAGTTGTGGTGAAAATACCGACAATCCGATAATACCGTCCAGAAAAGCGATCCAACCAAATACCGTCCAATATGAGTGATCATTCGTCAGATATTTAATAAGGACGGCGTGAATGGCCGTGAACACAGCCGCGGCGATCATCAATCCCAGAGCGTGACTGCGGAATAAATCCATCAAGCGTGACCGCAACATGATCAATATCGAACCGACAACGATAATGCCAATTCCCGCATAGGTACGAAAAGCGAATACCTCATGCAGAAAGATCGCACCCAAGATCAGCACGAAGACGGAACTTAAAGCAAATAATGGTACGATCCGCGATATTTCCTCGCGCTTAGCTGCATAAAAATAACACACGTTCATGGCCATATACGCCAGGCTCGCCCCGGCAGCGATGGCCAGCTGGCCAGCTGACATCCCCGTCCCTTTTACCAGTAAAACTGCGCCTCCAATAATAAAATACGCCGAGCTCAGCGGTATGAAGATCAATTTCGGATTCGTGAAATGTTTCGTGACAATTGTCTTATCAATGATATTCGAGAAGGACCAGAGAAACCCCGAAACAATTGCCAGGATCATGCCGACGTTCATGTCGTTATTTCTTCAGCGTTTTGTTCGGTTGATAATACTTTTTATTCTTTAGCTCTTCGGGCAAATACTCTTGTTTCCCTTCATCGGGCGTATAATCATGGGAATATTTATAATCTTTGCCGTAGCCGATATCTTCCATTAAACCCGTGACGGCATTGCGAAGATGAAGCGGTACGGGCTGGTTCATGGTTTTTTTTACATCGGCTTTGGCCGCCAGCAAAGCCTTATAAGAGGCGTTTGATTTCGGCGCCAGGGCGAGATAGACCGCGGCTTGGGCGAGATTTAATTGTGCCTCGGGCAGACCGACGAATTCCACGGCCTGAGCGGCCGCGTTGGCCACCACCAGCGCCATCGGGTCGGCATTGCCGATATCTTCAGAGGCCAGAATGACCATACGCCGGACAATGAACCGCGCATCCTCCCCTGCCTCGAGCATCCGGGCCAGCCAGTAGACCGCCCCATCCGGACTTGAACCGCGTAATGATTTGATAAAGGCGGAAATAACATTATAGTGCTCTTCGCCTTTCTTATCATACAGGAGAGAACGGTGCTGCAGCGCTTCTTCGATTGTCCTCGTTTGAATATGACGAACGCCTTGCTTATCGGGCGGCGTCCCTTTGACGGCGATTTCGATGGCGTTCAGGGCAGTCCGGCCATCGCCGTTCGACGCATCAATAATCAGATCGAGCGCTTTTTTTCCGATCTTCACTTTATAGCTTCCCAATCCCCGCTTCTTATCTTGAAGCGCTTGTTTCAAGATCCGGCCGATGTGCTCGCCCTGTAAACGTTTCAAGATATACACGCGACAGCGCGATAACAGCGGGCTGATGACTTCGAATGAGGGATTTTCCGTGGTGGCGCCGATCAAGATAATCGTGCCGTTTTCCACGTGCGGCAAAAACGAATCCTGCTGCGCCTTGTTCCAGCGATGGATTTCATCGACGAATAAGATCGTCCGGTGGCCGTGGAATTTACGTTCATCAAAAGCCTTTTTCACGATTTGCCGCAAATCACCAATCCCGGACGTAACCGCTGATATCTGGACAAAAATGGATTTCGTCATTTTCGCGATAATCCTGGCCAGGGTCGTTTTCCCGGTGCCCGGCGGACCCCAAAAGATCATTGAAAAAAGCTCGTCGTTTTCAATGGCGCGGCGCAGAACCGTATCCTTCCCGACAATTTCATCCTGACCGAGGATTTCAGTCAATGTTTGCGGCCGCATCCGGTCAGCCAGGGGCGCTTCCCGGGCCATTTCCTGCTCCATTTTTTTGTCGAATAAATCAGGCATAGCTCCATGATACCACACAGCCGCAGGCGAACAAGCGCTTGTTCGCCTGCGATATTTCATTTGCCGCTGTCTCCAGCTGACATGTTCAGCCGGGGGGCGTTTTTTGTTGATCGGCGCTCTTTAGAAAGAACGGGTCTTTGATATACACAAAAGCGCGCGTTTTCTAACGTGCGCTAGATTGTTTTATGATCAAAACCTATCACGATCCGAACCGCCGCTGCCGGCGCTGGTATTCCTCGATCGCCTCCTGGAGATCCTGCCGGTTAAAATCTGGCCAATGTTTTTTTACAAAAAGGAATTCCGCATACTCAGCTTCCCAGAGCAAATAGCCGGATAAACGCTGTTCGCCCGATGTCCGGATGATCAGATCAGGCTCGGGTAATCCCGGCGCATAAAGGTTTTTTGAGATTGTGTCCTCGGTAATCTTGTCCGGGGCGGTGTGATTCTTAACGATTTTCTTGACCGTATCGACGATCTCCGCCCGGCCGCCGTAATTCAAACAGAGGTGGACGATGCCGCGCGTGTTCCGCTTCGTTTTTTCAACGGCATTTTGAATAGCGCCCTGGAGCCGTTTCGGAAACTCCCAGGTCCGGCCTGAAACTACGAGACGTATATTTTCTCGATGGATTTTTTCCAGGCGGGTGGTAAACACTTCTTCAAACAGTTTTAAAAGGTATTGAACTTCGCGCTTGGAACGTTCCCAGTTCTCCGTCGAAAAAGCCCAAAAGGTCATTGTCTTCACACCGCGATCCAAGGCCGCGTAGCAGACGTCCTCAAAAACGTCGACGCCTTTTTTGTGTCCAAAAAGCGTGGGCAAATGACGCGCTTTTGCCCACCGGCGGTTGCCATCTGGCACGATGGCGATATGGAGTGGAATAGTTGATGTGTTCATACGGCTTCAGCTGCTTCTCGTTGCCAGATAATTCGACAGCTGCAAGAGCAGTATAGCACTTTTGGCCGATATTTGTCTAGAGCTCTGCACGGCCCGATTTGCTAACGTTAGATAATATTTCGATTTTTTTTGGCAATAATCTCGCGCTCCCGATTTTTCAAAAAGATGGCGGATGGCCCAGACCTGGCTGGCCGGAATATGTGATTTGCCGTAATGATTCCGCAGCCATGTCCGCTCGCCGGCCGGCAACCGTTTCAGGGCTTCAATGAAAAGGACTGTTTTCTTCCCTTCGCGGATATCTGAATCAACTGGTTTGCCGATCTGTTTCCGGGTTCCGAACACGCCGAGGATATCATCCTGGATTTGGAACGCCTGGCCGGCTGCAATTGAGTACCGGCTCAAGACTGATAATTGTGCTGGCGTGGCGCCGGCGATGCTCGCTCCAAGCTGCAACGGCGCTTCAAATGAATACTTCGCCGTTTTGTATCGGTACATGAGCAGGGCTTCCTCAATGCGGATTGATTCCTTCGCGCCCTGAAAAACGTCAAGCGCTTGCCCATAATCCGTTTCCAATAAAATTCTATTTATCCGTTCGAGCGCCATAACTTTCTGTACGGGCAATAATTGTGATCCGGCGATAATGAGACCGGCCAAGGAACAACTGATATCGCCGGCCAGGATGGCTTGCGCGATGCCGAAGCGTTTCGTTTCTTCGCGAGCAAACTTTTGGCGCCGGTATTTTTCAAAATAGGCATGCACGGTCATACCGCCGCGGCGCCACTCGTCGTCGTCAATGATGTCGTCGTGAATCAACAGATGGCTGTGGATCAGCTCGATGGCCGCCGCCACATCATCAAGGGCGCGGGGCGGCCGTGAACGAACCGCCTGATACCCGATATAAACCAAGCAGGCGCGCAAACGTTTGCTTGAGCCGCGTAAGGTGAACTCTTCAACCCGACCAAGCAGCTCGCTGAGAAATGGTGCGATTCTTTTCGTGGTCGTTTTTTCGGTAGCAAAAAAGCGTTTCAGTCTTTGTTCGACCAATTTTTTCGTGCGTTGCAATTCCAGTTCGAAATTATTCATTGTTCCGCAGTAAGAGACGCCCGTCTTTTTGGAGTTCACGAATACGATTTTTCTCCGATGGCGTAACCTTGTTCCATTGTGAAAAATTGACGACATCCTCGGCCGTCACTAAACCGAGACTCACCAGGCGTTTTTTAAACGCCCGATCGAGATGGAGCAGCGCGGTCACGGGATACAGGCGCGTCTTTTCAATCAAACTTTCGAGACCGGCGCCCGCGGGATATCCCCAACTGACCAGATGAATACCTGCGCACCGGGCGTATTTTTCAGCCTCGATAGTGTGTTTCGTGTTTGTGATCAGCCACGCCTGATCGATCTTCTGGGGCTGGGCTTGCCGATCGGTGTCCGCACCGGCAACCAGCGCACGATCAATATCCTCAACCCGGGCTTTTACGTATAATACGATTTTTACGTTCGTTTTTATGCCGCGATACGAATGAAATTTGCATTCAATAAGATGTGTTTTTTTGCCCTTCCAAGCCAGGATATCGACCTCGTGTGAAACGCAGTAGCCGCGCACGTAGACGTTTGTCTGAGTACGATAGCCGAGACGATCGAGCAGACGCGCGACGTATTGCTCAAACGGAAAACCGGTCGGTCCGAGCTCGAACACTGCCCTCTTTAGGCTGTACCGCATCGCCGATTTCCGATCCTTCTGGGCCAATTCCTGATGGGCAAAATCGAACAGTTGGTCCGTATTTCGAAGTTTCGGTTCTAGCCGCTCCGCCTGCCGGCTGAGATGCAAAACAAACCGCTTCGGTACGCCTGATTTTAATAGCGAGGAAACAAATTTGTCCCGGTCAAACGGTTGGTAGTGGCCGGCGGCTTTTTGTATCTTCATAATTGTATTGTACCGTATGACTGCCAAAAAAACAATTGCCCAGAAATCTCGTCGACCCTATCGTATTTGTTCGCAGGCACGACCGTTGGCATCACCGTCGATGAGGTGAACGTCGCGGTCGGTTTTTCCCCGGCAACAATCATACAAGGCCTGCGCCTCGGCTTGACTCGTGAAATCCTTGCAGTCGTATATGTTTTCCTCACAGTAACATTCGGGTGAATCTTCGAGTACGGGCTGGCTGTTGGTCGCCTGAAATTCAGCCGTTTCCGCTCGCTCGCCTGTTGTCTGCTCCCAAATACTGAGACGGTCTAAATCGCAATCGCCCCAGAGACCCCGACGCTCAGCGCGGGCTGTTTGTTCGGCGACGAAAAAATCGTCTTCGCGGGAAATGTCCGGCGGCACCGCAAACGCACGGGCAAAGCCCTCGTCAACCAACGCTTTGTTAACGAACATATCGTCGACATAGACGAATCGAAGAAGCCGCCCGTAGCGATCCGCACCTCGAACGTCTTTGACTAGACGAACCGTCTTGCCTTCGACCAGTGATCTATTTTTTTCGGTTGCTTCTTGCGCATAACAGTCCGGCGGCTTATGGGTTCGCTCGGGGGTATCAACGCCGATATATCGAACCATCTCACCAGTGTCTAGTTCGATCGTATCACCATCGATAACACGAGTAACAAGAACAGTATCGCCAGAATCGCTTGGGGCAACGGCGGCTGATTCGACGAGGGTATTATCCTGCGCTGCCGGCCGTGATACGGTCGTTGTCTTTCCGCGCTCCCCGACATACCAGAACACAGCGAAGGCAATGACAATAAGAATTACGGCGTCACGTTTCCAGAACCGGCGCCATTGCCGCAATCGTTTGTGGAATTTCAGCTGAGGTTTGTTGCCCATACGCTTCCTTAGTGTACCCATAGACAAATAAAACGGCAACGGCCGCCTTTCCGCCGGTGTCGAAATATTGTATCAGAAACCAGGCTAAT